>Ga0114977_10000086_pt1 | contig 60849 bp, 69 predicted proteins | sample S_130805_MF_Meta_FD_87026 | JGI IMG/M metagenome (GOLD analysis project Ga0114977, IMG submission 87026) | Freshwater microbial communities from Lake Simoncouche, Canada to study carbon cycling - S_130805_MF_MetaG | ecosystem: Environmental > Aquatic > Freshwater > Lake | place: Lake...
AACGAAGAAGTCGAGCGGATTAATGAAAAACTCGAAACAGAAACAATTAAACATCCTAAAGGAGAACGTCCCAAAGGTATTGGTTGGGTATTAAAATCTGCTGGCGAACAAACTGGTAAAGATCATAGCGTTTGGGAACGTAAGTTTAAGCGTGTTGGTGGCGTCAAGGAAGAAGTTCAGGCTGTCGATGAAGAAATTAAACCTTATGTAAGCAAACTCAAACAAGATTGGCAGGTTCTAGATCATGAAGGAAAAGTTAAATTTTCTTCTAAAGATCATGATACTGCTACATCACACTGGAAAAAGAATTACGAAAAATATCGTGATCCAAAATATACAAAAGAAGAAAACGAAGTTGTCGATGAAGCAGTGTCAAAGAAGAAAAGAGTCATGAGTTTCATGAGTCACGATCCAGAAGCTGGTCAACGTATTCTAGCTATGGGTAAAAAAGAACGTGAAGAAAAGAAAGCATTTAAAAGCGGTCAAAGCGAAATTAATCGTCTAAAAAGAATGGGCGAAGAAGTTGAAATGTTTGAAGCTGTTGATCCAGTAGAGGCACGTGACATTCTTAAAAAGCACGGTGGCGCAGACGAAGACTTTCATGCGTTACCTTCTGAACATAAGAATTCGCTTCATCATCTAGCATATAAGTTCAAGCACAATCCAGGCAAAGGTGCTTCTGGCTCACGCGCAAGAATGTTTCATGCACATTTAAAGCGCCAGGCTGCTAAGGCAGACAAAGCACAGGCTGATGTACAGAAGCTAACAAAAGAAGAGCATGACTACGAGTACGAAATGGCTCGCAATCAGCTAACAACTGCTTCACGTTCTATTGAGCGTCTAATGGGTATGCTCAAGGGCGAAGGCAATCTAGAAGCTTGGGTACAGTCTAAGCTAACTATGGCTGCTGACTATCTAGACACTGTTGCTGATTACATGGAATCGGATAAGAAAAACTAAATGAAAAAGTTCTCGCATTTTTATTCTGAAGCCAAGAAAATGAAAGGAGCCGATCCTTGCTGGAAAGGCTACGAGATGATTGGCAAGAAAAATAAGAACGGCAAAGAAGTTCCTAACTGTGTTCCTGTAAAAGAAGAGATCATCACTGAACGCGGTGCAGATTCTAAAGGCTATTATCGTTCAACAGAATCTGGTGCTGGTCTAACTCGTAAAGGTGCAAAGCACTTCGGTATTCAGACTGCTGTTACTGGTAAAGTTAAACCAGGTTCAAAAGCTGCTGGTCGCCGTAAATCTTTCTGCGCTCGCATGAGTGGAATGCCTGGGCCCATGAAAGACGAAAAGGGCAGACCAACACGTAAAGCTGCTTCTTTGAAGAGATGGAGATGCCGATCATGAAAACATTCAGCCAGTTCAATGAAGAAGGTGCAGCACCTACAGTAACGACTGCTGGTGTTGCTGGAGCTGGCGATAACCCACAAAAGATTGTTCCTGTTTCCAAAAAGAAACAAAACAAATATCAGAAGGCTGGAGAGAAGAGTGAGAAAGAACTCGGCACTCAACTCCGTAGATTGATGGGATCAGTTAATGTTTAGTTTTATACCATTACCCTATAAGATTTTAATTATAGCCTTTCTCATGGCTGGCGCTATTGCTATGGGCTATGTAAAAGGTCTAGATAAATCAAAACAAATTCTTGCTGAATATGAAGCAAAGGCTAATGCCCAAATTGCGGAACTTGAAAAGAAAAATAGCGAAATAAGTAATAAAGTGATAACTGAGTATGTTGATAAAGTAAGAACGGTAAAGGAAAAAGAATATGTTTACAGAGATCAAGCCCAAACTGTTGTGCCTTCTCGCGCTGAATTGTCTTCTGGTTGGGTGTACCTCCACGACTCTAGTACCCAAGGCTTACCTGCCGTCCCCGCCAGAAGTGCTGATGAGGCCGCCTCAGGAATTAAAGACACTGTTGCCCTTGCAACCATCGTCGGAAACTACTCAGTCTGTATCCAAAACGCCCAGCAACTCGCAGGACTCCAACAGTGGCTCAACGACACCAAAGCCGCAGTAGATAAAGCAAATCCAAAGGAACAAGGAAAGTAAATTATGAATGAGAAACAAAAACTAATTTCATGGATCATGCGTGTGACAGTTCTTGTGCTTGCAAGTGTCACTGTTGCTGTTGTTACTGTGTTAATGTTTGGTATTTTTTTGCCAAATGATCAGATCGACAACAAAGATATTCTTGCACTGATCGGCCCAGCATTTAACACAGTTATCGGCGCGTTTGTCGGCTTACTTGGCGGTCTATCTCTATCTGATAAAGAACAGACTCTTCCTCCCCCTCCAGCTCCTACACCTGAGCCAGAGCCAGAAGTACTAAGCGAGTAATATTTGTCATGACGAATGAGTTAGAAACTAGAGTTGCAGTACTTGAACATGACGTTTCGCAAATGTCTAGTTTCTTCTCTAAGCTTGACTCAACAATGGAGAAGATGACTGATATCTCTTCTTCAATTAAAGAAATGCTGGCGGTACACGACATGAAGATTATCAAGAGCGAAGAACATACAGAAAATCTTTATTCGTTGATTGAGAAAAGACGTTATCAGTCTGAAACACAACATCAAGTAATTCAAAACAAAATTTCAGAGACGGAAAAGGAAATTAAACGCGATATGGACGATTTCCAAAAATCTGTTATTTCTGAAATGAAAGACATGCGTAAAGAATTAAAAGAGTATTACCAAGCCACTCAGAAAAATTCTAGTATCTTGGATAAAGGTAAACTTGTTCTCACTGCTATTGGCATTCTTCTTACCTTTATTCTCTACAAGCTAGGTGTAATTCCGTTCGTTAAATTCTAAAAATCCTATTGACAAATCTCAGGACTAGTGTATAATCAGTTCTGTCAGCATCATGTTAGTGAGATTTTATAATGGACAATACCTGGATTGACGTAAAGTATGCTACGCTTATCTCTACGCGGCTGCAACTTTTCAAAATCAAAACGCACAATCCCTTTCTTGCAAATCTTAGGTGCCCACTCTGCGGTGACTCTGAGAAAAACAAACTCAAAGCGAGGGGATACCTTTTTCAGAAATCTACAAAACTTTATTACAAGTGCCATAACTGTGGTGCTTCACAAAGCTTTGCTAAGTTTCTTTCTAAGGTCGATCTCTTGCTGCATGAAGAGTACAGCAAAGAACACTATCTAAACAAAGAACATATTGCTTATAAGCCAAAAGAGTCCATCATGCCCACGATGGATCCACCTCGCTTTCTTGCTGCTGGCTCTCCTCTTAAGAAGCTTAAGAAGATATCTCAGCTACAGTGGGATCATCCAGCAAAGACGTACATCGTTAATCGCAAGATACCAAATGAGTTTCATGCACGATTGTTCTATTGTGCTAACTTTGCACAGTGGGTGAATACGATTGTTCCAGATAAGCTGGATGAAAAGTTCAAATCACCAAGACTTATTATTCCATTTCTAGATGAGAATAGAAATCTCTTCGGCTTTCAAGGTCGCTCTTTTGACCCCAAATCCAATCTAAGATATATAACAATCATGCTAGATGATAGGCCGAAAATATTTGGACTAGATTTAATAAATAAGGAGCTGCCTGTTTATGTTTTTGAAGGCCCAATTGATAGTATGTTTATACCTAATAGCTTGGCAATGGCGGGTGCCGATGTTAAGCTTGACTCAGATTTTAAAGATGTAGTTTATGTGTTTGATAATGAACCGCGAAACAAAGAGATTGTGTTTCGCATAGACAAGTGTATTGACAAAGGTTATAAAGTTGTTATCTGGGACAGAACGTTTGTTCAGAAAGATATAAACGACATGATCATGGCAGGCAACGATGCAGAACACATCAAGATCGTTCTTGATAAGAGAACGTTTAGGGGGATCGAGGCTAAAGCAGAATTAATGCACTGGAGAAAAGGCTAATGCGAAAATATAAATCAATCTGTATCTCTGACGTTCATTTAGGAACACAAGGATGTAAAGCAGAATGGTTATGTGATTTTTTAAAAACTAATACTTCTGACAATCTATTCCTTGTTGGCGATATTATCGATGGGTGGGCATTAAAGAGACACTTCCATTTTCCTCAAAGTCATATGAATGTCATTCGTCGTATATTGACTGCTGCTAAACGTGGCACGAATGTTATATATCTTCCCGGTAATCACGATGAGATACTAAGGCATTTAATTCGTTTTGATTTATCTTTTGGTAATATAGAAATAAAAAATCAATACATTTACGAAGCAGTAAATGGTAAGTCCTATATAATTTGCCATGGCGATATGTTTGATACTGCTTTACAAGGCAATTTTAAATTTTTATATCATTTAGGTGACTATGTATATGATATACTTCTTTCAATGAATACTGCTGTAACATTCTTTAGAAGAATGGCAGGACTAGGTCATTGGAGTTTTAGTGCTTATGTTAAGGATAAAACAAAAACAATTGTAAAGTTTATTTCAGACTACGAAAATCTTATCGCAGATTATTGCAAAAGAAAGTGTGTTGATGGTATTATATGTGGCCACATTCACCAAGCAGCTATAAAAGAGATTAATGGTATAACATATATGAATGATGGTGACTGGGTAGAGAGCTGTACTGCTCTAGTTGAACATCATGATGGTACTTGGGAAATATTAAAATGTCGGATTGTCTAAGAATAGGTGTTATTGGCTGCGGTGTTTTCGGCGGTTATCATATTAAGAAATATCTGGAGAAAAGGCTAATGACGAGATTGTCTGAAGACATGAGACGAGTTGACTACAGCGTAGAAGGCTCTTACGAGGTACTTCCTATTGGTACCGCAAATGAACTTCGGGTTCTTAGGACTCTTGCGCGATCTCTCATAGAACGAACCTTAGATGTAAACGAAAGTTTAAACGATGTTAAAGAATTCTATAGAAAACAATGTTATCTAAAAGATGACATTTTCTAATAGCGAATTAAAATTAAACAAAAACGATCATCCTCTCGCAGAGCAAATCTGTAAACTAATCTGTGTAGAGGAAGGTGTGCCGCCAGACAAAGAAGTTACTGGTATAGGCGTTAACATAGATACGTATACGCAGTACAGATATTGGCAATATAGATTGCCTATGGTTAGAAAAATTCTAGATTTGATTGAGAACGGAGAATAATTTATGCTACAAGAAGTGAATTTAATTGGCGTTACAAAGCCAAGCATGTATACAGGATGTTCTACCGCAAGTCAACTAGTCGCATGGGCAGCAAGAGTTTCTAACCCATCAAATCAAAACAACACACAGACAGCAAGTAAGCTTGTACGTTACTTGATCAAAAATCAACACTGGTCGCCTTTAGAGACGGTACATATCTCTATGGAAATCAAGACTACCCGTGATATTGCTCGACAAATTCTTCGTCACCGATCTTTTTCTTTTCAAGAATATTCTCAGCGTTATGCTGATCCCACGAAAGACTTAGCATTTACTACACGTGACGCTAGGTTGCAAGATACAAAAAACAGACAAAACTCTATCGACACAGAAGATAAAGCTTTACATGAAGAATGGAATATGTTACAATATTCTATAATGGACAACGCTCGCAAAGCGTATAAGTGGGCAGTCGAAAAGGGTATTGCAAAAGAACAAGCCCGAGCAATCTTACCAGAAGGTATGACTGAATCTGTTATCATCATGGCAGGTAGTCTACGCAGTTGGATTCACTACTGTCAGCTACGCATGGACGTAGCAACTCAAAAAGAACATCGTGAAGTAGCAATGAAATGCTGGGACATTATCGGTGGGCATTTTCCAGATATCATTGAAGCGTTCACTGAAATCAAGGAACTTGAAGACACAAAAAAGAGTGTATAATTATGACAAACTTAGTTGAAAATTTACATAAAGAACGTGGCTCTCGTTACGGCAGCTGGCAACAACAAGCAGCAGTAGCACAAGCAATTAAGCAAGCATATAAGTTAGGCAACAGTTATGACAATTGCAATGATGCTGTTTTAGAAAAGCTAGATATGCTTGCTAACAAGCTATCTCGTATTGTCAACGGCGATCCAGAGTATCAAGATAGCTGGGACGATATCGCAGGATATGCATTACTTCCTCATTCAGATAAAGCGGAATAATAATAAAAATGAATACAGTTACCAAGCGCGATGGCTCAAGAGAATCGTTAGATATTGAAAAATTTCACAAAGTTATTTCATGGGCGTGTGAAGGTATTACTGGCGTATCTGTTTCAGAAATTGCGCTGAAGTCACACATTCAATTTTATGATAAGATTAAGACTTCTGATGTTCAAGAAACAATCATCAAAGCATCTTCAGAGTTGATTACAGAAGAGAATCCAAACTATCAGTACGTTGCTGGTCGTCTTATCAATTATAATCTTCGCAAAGAAGTTTACGGCAAGTACGAGCCAGATAATTTGCTTTTGCATGTGAAGCGTGTAGTCAAAGACGGCTACTATGATCGTGAACTTCTAGATGTATATTCAGAAGACGAATTTAATATTGCTAATAGTTTTATTGATCACAATAGAGACAGTCTATTGACTTATGCTGCTATGGAACAGTTCCGCGGCAAGTATCTAGTAAAGAATCGCGTCACTAAGAAGTTTTATGAAACTCCTCAGATGGCTTACATTCTAATCTCTATGACACTATTTTCTAAGTACTCTAAAGATACTAGAATGAAGTGGGTAAAAGACTACTACGATGCTATCAGCACGTTTGATATCTCTTTACCTACACCGATTATGGCTGGTGTTAGAACACCACAGAGACAGTTCTCTTCCTGTGTTCTAATCGAAACGGAGGACTCTCTTGATTCAATTAATGCAACATCTTCTGCTATCGTTAAATACGTTTCTCAGAAAGCTGGCATCGGTATTGGAGGTGGCAGTATTCGGGCTTTGGGTTCTCCTATTCGGAACGGCGATGCATCTCATACTGGGGTTATTCCTTTCTATAAGCTTTTTCAGTCTGCTGTTAAGTCATGCAGTCAGGGCGGTGTACGGGGCGGTGCTGCGACCCTTTACTACCCGATCTGGCACTTAGAGATTGAAGACCTATTAGTACTCAAGAACAACAAAGGCACAGAAGACAATCGTGTCCGTCACATGGACTATGGTGTCCAATTCAACAAGGTGATGTATGAGCGACTTATTACGAACGGTAATATTACCCTCTTCTCACCGAATGACGTACCAGAACTCTACGAGACCTATTTCACAGACTCAGAAAAGTTTAGAGAGCTATATGAACGAGCAGAGAAAAATCCAAAGCTTAGAAAAAAGCAAATCTCTGCAATCGAACTCTTCTCATCATTCGTCCAGGAAAGGAAGGATACTGGACGTATATATTTGATGAACGTTGATCATGCAAATGATCACGGCTCATTCATTGACGCACCAATCAAACAAAGCAATTTGTGTTGTGAGATTAATCTACCCACTAAACCGCTAAGGGATATCAATGACGAAGAAGGCGAAATTGCCCTTTGTACCCTATCAGCGATTAACTGGGGTAAGATCAAAACTCCGGAAGATTTTCGAAAACCCTGTGAACTTAGTGTTCGCGCTCTTGATGCTTTACTTGATTACCAGTCTTATCCCGTAAAGGCAGCAGTAACTTCTACTAAAAAATATCGGCCGTTGGGCATCGGCATTATCAATCTTGCCTACTGGATGGCAAACAATGATATGACGTACAGTGAGCCAAATCTAAAGCTACTAGACGAATATGCAGAAGCTTGGTCGTACTATCTCATTCGTGCATCTGCTGATCTTGCTGTTGAAAAAGGTCAGCTAGGCTCTCCTGCAAACGTCAAGTACTGTCAGGGTATTCTTCCAGTCGATACGTACAAGCGAGATGTTGATGAACTGGTGAAGCGAAAGTACACTATGAACTGGGACGCTCTACGCAAACAACTAAAAGAAACTGGTATTCGCAATGCTACTCTAATGGCAATCATGCCAGCGGAGACTTCTGCTCTTATCAGCAACTCAACAAACGGTATTGAACCACCTCGTGCGCTGCTTAGTATCAAGCAATCTAAAGACGGCGTGTTGAAACAAGTTGTTCCTAATATTCGTAAGTTAAAGAACAAGTACGAACTATTGTGGGACCAAGAATCTCCAGAAGGGTATCTAAAGATTTGTGCTGTACTACAAAAGTACATTGATCAAGGTATCTCTGTAAACACTTCATATAATCCAAAGTTCTATGCAGACGATAAAATTCCTTTGAGTGAGATGTTAAAACATATTCTTATGTTCTACAAGTTCGGCGGCAAGCAACTCTATTACTGCAACACAAACGATCAATCTGGTGAAGTAGAAACTAAAGAATTGCCTGTACAGCCAATTGAACAAGAAGATTGTGATAGCTGTAAAATTTGATATAAGTAGTTTTTCGAAACTCTAAAACGGTGGTTTATGTTTAAGGATGAGCAAAGAGATTATTGAATCGGGTACTCATATTTTATTGGATATTAATGATATTAAACCAGTATTGTTATGGGACGCTAATTTTGTTAGAAATGCAATGATACAGGCTGCTAGAGCAGTCAAAGCAAATATTCTACATGACTATTTTCATCACTTCGGTGATGCATACGGTGTCACTGGAGTAGTTGCAGTATCAGAATCACATCTATCTATTCATACTTGGCCAGAATGGTGGTATGCGTCGATTGATGTTTTTCTTTGTAGAGGCATGAATCCGGAAATCGCTGCCGAGTCTTTAGTGAAAACTTTTGGCTCAGAAAATTACAACGTACAAGTCATAACCAGAAAAGCGGTAGTGGACCATGACAGAATTTCGAAGGGCATATAGTTACGATCTAGATAGACTCTATGAGATAGAGTGTGCTTCCTTTACACCTGAAATTAGAAACGCCAAAAAAGAAATACAAGCTGGTATTATTAAAAACGAAATCTATGTCATTACAGAATGTGATGAGGTAGATTACAACGTTGTTGTTGGTTCTATCTGGTTGATGAGAAAAAAGAAAACTTGTTATATCGAAAGCGTTGCTGTAGATGATAGATACCGCAATTCTGGCAGAGGTAAAGAGCTAATAGAAAATGCATTGACTTTGCTAAAAGAAGATGGTATAATTGAAGTTAGTTTGTACGTTGATATGCTTGCAAAGGACACAATCGAAATGTACAAAAAACTTGGATTTGTTAAATGCGATTTTGTAAATGACTTTTACGGTAAACACAAACACGCATATTTCATGGAAAAAAGGCAACTAGTATGACTGTTTTTAATAACATCACGGACTATTCTGGAAAGAAAATGTTCTTTGATGGTGACGTTGGTATTTCTAGATATGATGTACAGAAGTATTCTATCTTTGAAAAGATTACAGAGAAACAAAACGGTTTCTTCTGGCAACCTACAGAGATTGATTGTACACGTGACGCAAAAGACTTTAAGTCACTTACGCCACACGAACAACATATTTTCACTAGCAATCTAAAGCGTCAGATTCTTCTTGACAGTGTACAGGGTAGATCACCTGTGACTGTTCTTCTTCCTATTGTCTCTTTGCCAGAGCTAGAGACGTTTATCATCACATGGTCTTACTTTGAGACTATTCACAGTAGATCATATACACACATCATTCGTAATGTGTATGCTGATCCGTCTAAAGTATTTGATGATATGCTGAACATCAAAGAGATTGTAGATTGCGCTAAAGATATCAGCAAGTACTATGATGATTTGATTGCACTTCACTCTCTTACTAAGACTAAGAACTATGATCTGTATGAGAACAAGAAAGCCCTTTGGCTCTGCATTAACGCAGTCAATGCTCTAGAAGGTATTCGTTTCTATGTTTCGTTTGCTTGCTCTTGGGCTTTCGCAGAACTTAAAAAGATGGAAGGCAATGCTAAGATCATCAAGTTCATTGCACGTGATGAGAACGTACATCTTGCAGCAACACAACAGATTTTAAAGTTGTTGCCAAAGGACGATTCGGACTTTGAGAAAATCAAAGTAGAGTGTGCAAAAGAAGTTGAAGATATGTTCAATGCTGTTATCTCACAAGAGAAAGCATGGGCAGAGTATCTCTTCAAAGACGGCTCTATGATCGGCCTAAACACTACATTGCTATGTGAATACATTGATTGGATTGGACATAAGCGTATGAGTGCCGCAGGTATACATACTTCATACAAGAGTGGTTCTAATCCTTTACCATGGACTCAGAAATGGATTAGCGGTTCTGAAGTGCAAGTTGCTCCTCAAGAAACTGAAATCTCTTCTTACGTTGTCGGCGGTGTTAATTTAGACGTAGATGAAAACACATTCAAAGGATTTAGCCTATAATGTCAAAAATATTAACAAGAATTAAATCTTTAAAAGAAAGAGAAAAGATTTGTTGGAGTATGGCTAAAGTATTTTTAGAAAATAAAGATGCTCATGGTATTCATGACATGGGAGTAGAGCTACAAGCTTTGCAACGCGCAATAGTTGAAGTTGAAAGTTTCATTAATGAAATGGACACTTGATCCCAAGATAGCGTCTGATATTATTAAAATGGTTTTAGATGGAACAATTTCTAGATCAACAGCTAAAGTTTTATTAGATGCTTATATATCTGTCGCAATGGTAAAGAACGGCCTTGTGTCTGCAATTCAATATGATGATGTTATATGGAGACCGCCGAGTGAAGAGAAAGTTTGTTGAATATTTTATGGATGTAGCTGAACTAACAGCCATCTTATCAGGAGCAAAACGACTACAAGTAGGATGCGTTATCGTAAAAGATAGGCGCATTTTATCTTTGGGCTATAATGGCACTCCGCCGGGTTATGACAATTGCTGCGAAGGCGAAGACGGTAGAACAAAGCCAGAAGTCATTCATGCAGAAGCTAATGCAATATTAAAACTAGCAGCATCTACAGAGTCAGCACACGGCTCTGTTATGTTTGTTACACATGCGCCGTGTATAGAGTGTGCTAAGATGATTATTTCATGTGGGATTTCCGATATCATATATAAGAATGAATACCGTTGTTCAGACGGCGTTCAATTAATAAATAAATGCAATATCGGCGTACACAAATACTCTGATATTTTAAATACAGAAAATTGGAGATTTTCATATGAGTACGAGAGACAGAGAGTGGATCACATGCACAGTATGTGATGCAGAATTTAAAGTTGTCACTAGCTTAAATTCAAATGAGATTCTTTATTGTCCTTTTTGCGGTAGCGATGTAGTTGATGACTCTATCATAGAAGATGATTTTGAAGAAGATTTGTTTGACGAGTGATGACATATCCGAACCCATGGGTGTTTGACAGAGAAATCTTCACACCTGATATGGTAGGCGATTGGTTCGGTTTCGTTTATCTGATCACAAACAAAGTAACAAACAAGAAGTACATCGGTCGAAAGTATTTCTATTCTACAACTAAAAAGAAAGTTGCGGGCAAAAAGAATAGAGTCATAACCAGAAAACAATCTGACTGGCAAAAATACTACGGCAGTTCAAAGACACTTCTTGCTGATATAGAACTTCATGGTAAAGAGAATTTCTCTAGAGAGATATTGTCATTGCATGAATCTCGCGGCGATGTGAATTATCATGAGTTGCGCCAGCAAGTGTTGAGCAATGTGCTGGAGTCTATGGACTATTACAATGATAACATCATGCTGCGGTACTATCGCAGGGTGAAAGACTACAAATCCAGCTTCAAATCCGTCGTTTAGGCTAAGTCATTGATTTCATTGAAAAGATAGTTTTCGAGCTAAGTTGTTGATTTTACTCACAAAATTTAACAGCTTGGCTAAGTCATTGATTTTATTGAAAAGATAGTTCTTGACTCTACCTACCATCCTGTTAATATAGTTATATTGAAATTGAGATGAGGTTAGCGATGAAACTGCTCGGAATTGATACAAACACGAAAACAGTCAAGGGTCAAAAACAAGGCTACATGACGGGTATTCTGTACCTTGCCCCGGCTAACATTTCTGGCTATGAAGTCTGTCCGATGGCTACTGATGGTTGTCGCGCCGCTTGTCTTTACTCCGCTGGTCGTGGGGCTTTCTCTAACGTCCAACAGGCACGTATTGCCAAGACCAAGTTCTTTTTCGAAGCCCGTGACCAGTTCATGGCGCAGTTGATCAAGGAGATTACGGCTTTCGTGAAGTCTGCCGCGAAGCAAGGGTTTATTCCTACCGTGCGCCTAAACGGCACCAGCGACATTCCTTGGGAACGTGTTGCTGTGACTTATGAGGGCACAAGCTTCTCCAACGTCATGGAGTTGTTTCCTACTGTACAGTTCTATGACTACACCAAGCGCCACAATCGCCGCAAGATCCCTAGCAATTATCATCTGACTTTCTCTCTGGCTGAAGACAATCAGGAGAATGCCAAGATTGCTCTGGAAAACGGTATGAATGTTGCAGTTGTGTTCCGTACGCCGAACTTCCCGATCTCGTACCTTGGTCGCCCTGTCATTGACGGCGATGATAGCGACCTGCGGTTCCTTGACGGCAATATGAATATTGTTGCTCTTAAGGCTAAAGGCAAGGCTAAGAAAGATGCCACGGGCTTCGTTAAAGAGGTTGCTTAATGTCCAAGAGTAATATCAATTCGGTTTTTAATTGTAACGAAAACAAAGGTTTTCAGATTACGTATCCGAACGGCTACACTATCAGTGTACAGTGGGGCGTTGGTACGTATTCTACTGAAACAACGGCAGAGGTTGCAATTATTGATCCTGCTGGTAATTTTTATCCCATTTCAGAAAAAGATAGTGTTATCGGTTGGCAAACCCCTACTGAAATTATCACACTGATGATTTTTGCTGCTCGACTTTCTAATAAGGAAAAGGATAATGAATCCGACTGGGGTTATTAAACTAAATACGAGATTACAGTGTAGGGAACTGAACAATGTCTGATATTGAAGATGATGCTGTAGAAGAGTTCTATACAAGAACTATTGCTGAATATACAAAGCAAACAATTGATAACGCAAAAAATTTAGACGAATGTGTTGTCAAAGACGGCGTAGTTAATTTCTATTATCTCCGTATTGTTAAAGCAGATTTAGTTCCTCTGCCTGTAGCCATAGACATGTTGTCTTGTGGTTATGACCCATTGAATGAAACTGACATTGAAGAATTTTATGATGACATTGTAGAAAGTGTTATCATAGATATAGCTAAGGCTAAAAAGAAAGCCATTAAGCGGAAGAAAAAAATCAACAATGTAATTCCATTTCCACCACCAAAAACATCAAAAGAATAATCTATGAAACCGCTTAAAGTAGGAATTCTTGGTGCTGGCAGTGCGGCTTCAGTTGCTCTTCTTGCTGCAATGCGGGTACACAATTACAATGTTAAGCACGATTTGAATCATGTTCATGTAGTTATTATACATGATCCAAAAATTCCAATAGCTCCTGTTGGAGAAAGCACCAGTTCTGGAATTCCTGCTCTTATGGAAGATGTTCTAGGAGATTCCATACATGGAAGACGTAAAGAATTTAGCGGAACTTATAAATTCTCTACTAGATACTTTTATGAAAAAAGAACTGGACTGCCAACATTTAATGTGTGTCAACCTGCTGCGGGATATCAATTTGACAGTCAGGTGTGGAGCAAATGGGTATTTAAAGAAGTAATTGCAAAATATAAAAACGTTATAGAAATACAAGATACTATTCTATCTATAGATCAAACAGAAAATAATGTAACTGTACATTGCAATGATCATGCACATACTTTTGATGTTATTATTAATTGTATGGGTAATCCGACAAAAGAAGAATTGCAGAGTGAAGACTATACTCTAGATGTTTTCGAAACAGTAAACTCTGTTGTCATACAGCCAGAGTTTAAATACTATGAAGAAATGTTTACTTCGGCGCATTATCATGATAATGGCTGGATGTTTGGAATTCCTATTGCAACAAGAAAAGCATGGGGCTATCTCTATAATAACAAATTTCTTTCTGAAGAAGAAGCATGTGCAAAATTTTCTGCAATTCGCGGCGGTATAGACACAACTAATTTGCCAAAAATTTCTTGGCAACCGTATCGTAGAAAAAGAAATTTAGAAGGTAGAATTCTTTATCTAGGAAACAAATTGTTTTTACTTGAGCCAACCAATGCATTGCCTTTGCACACGTATATGAATTTTTCAGAATTATTTTTGCAAAAGGTATCTGAAGATTTGCCACTGTCTTATTTGAATATAGAACATAACAGAATGTATAATGAGCATATGGAAAAATATCAAAATCTTATTGCATTACAATATATTTCAGAAAACAAACTTGAAGAAGACAGTGAGTTTTGGAAAACAACGAGTGCAAAAGCAAAACATCGTCTTATGAATTCGAAGTCTTTTCAAAAATTTCTAATTGATACCGATTTGTTAAAACGGGTGCAAAATTACTCTTGGCATCCAGATTGTATCATGACAGAGTATATAGACGGTTATGGTTTAGATTTAAAATCACTAAGAAACACTAAAGTTCCGTTTGATCAGCTAATATACGTATAAGTAGTTACAAGGGTAGTTACCTAATAGACTCGCGCTGGGCCATGGTTAGCCCGGCTTTTTTTATTCCTTATAAATAGAGACATAGGGAGGTGGACATACCATGAAAACAACAAAAACAATCCTCTCTGGCTTTCTTATATCATTACTTTGTACGAAAGTTGTATTAGCCGGAGAACTCGTATATCAATTTAAAAATCCCTCTTTTAGTGGGGTAAACGCTGGATCTCAATGGCTTACTGTTGAGAATCAAGAGCATACCCGTAGGCAGGCTATTCAAGACAAGATTGATGCTGCTCTTAAAGCAGTTGCTCTCGCAGATCAAAACTCTATTTTGAATAGATTTGTTAACAATTTGCAGTCTAGAATTTATTCTCAGATTGCTCAACAATTGACGCAGAATTTGTTTTCAAGTAAAGGTGCTTCTGGATCATTTACTTTAGACGATAATAGTATCCAATACACAAATACTGGTGACACAATCGTATTGAACATAACTGATTCTTCTGGAAATATAACAAGTATTACCATACCAGTTGGCGGGTTTAGTTTCTAATGAAAAAGTCGTTGTGCATGATTATTGCATGTATCAGTTTGTGCGGTGGTTGCGCTCATTTTCCTGTCGATAACCTGACAGAGAATCCGCAACAGTATCGGACAAAACTGACTGAATTATATGATATGCGGCCACCTGAAAGAAAAGCGGTAGTAGCAGTATATGATTTCCCTGATCTAACTGGTCAGAGAAAAGACAAGGACAATGTAGCTAGTTTTTCTAATGCTGTGACACAAGGGGGAAGCAATCTTCTTATCGGCGCTCTTAAAGACGCTGGTAGAGGAGAATGGTTCACAGTAGTAGAAAGAAATAGAGTTGACGATCTTGCAAAAGAACGTCAGATAGTGAAGTCTACCCGTGATGAGTATGTGGGCAAAGATGCTAATAAGCTGAAGCCCATGTTGTTTGCTGGTCTTATATTGCAGGGTGGTATAATTGGCTATGACTCTAATCTTGTTACCGGCGGTGCTGGTGCAAGATATCTAGGTATTGGCGCTGATGTTACATACAGAAAAGATGAAGTTGTTATAGCATTACGAGGCACTTCTACTGAAACAGGAGAAGTTGTCTTGACTGTTGAAGTAGCTAAGACTATATTATCTTATGGTAATGATGTTACTTTGTTTAAATTCGTAGATGCTGGAACTAAAGCAGTAGAAGCTGAAATTGGTATGACGCAAAATGAAGCTAATACTAAAGCAGTGAAGACAGCAATACAGCAAGCTGTGGTGGAACTAATCAAACAAGGCATAACCAAAAACCTCTGGAGATATAAGGAAGAAAAATGAGAAACAAAATCAAGACAGCGTTCTTGATTATGGCTTTGATGACACCATCACTGGTTTTAGCGCAGTCGGCAACCAACACTATCTATATTGATCAAGTTGGCGACGGCAGCAATGTAACACTACAGCAACAGGGACAATCAAATAAGATCGGCTCTGAAGCAACACCATTTAGTTTAGAGGGTAGCAATCAAAACGTTACCTTTAGACAAGATGGCGCGAGCAACACTATCGACGGTCTTGTTAACAACGCAGATAACGTTGACTTGACTATTAACACCGTGGGCGATAACAACGCAGTAACACTCGACATAGGCGGCAGCGCCAGTGTTGCGGGTTCTGCTACAACATTAGACATAACTGGTAGCACAAACACTGTTAGCTTGACGCAGGGCAATAACGCTGCATCAACTGGAGCTACTCAGGCTATTGCTATCACAGGCGACTTAAATACATATACATCAACAATCAATGCTAACGATGTGACAAACACTGTAACAGCAAGTGGCGATAGCAATACGCTCACACTGACACAAAATGGATATGCTGGCAAAAACGCTAACGTATCTGTGACTGGTAATACGAATAACTTAACACTCAATCAAACGAGTACAACACATGTGGACAGCGTTACGGTTACTTCTGTTGCTAATGGCACAAACGTTATTATTAGTCAGTGCGGTCCAAGCGGCAACTGCGCCGCCCACTAGTATTGGTTCTATATCGGCGTTTACTGGGTCAAGCGAGATTGTTAGGAAAGATCAAAAACTTTCTACGCAATCTCGCTTGCCTATTCAGCAACTTGATAACGTCCAAACAGGCAATGGTAGAGTAGAGATTACATTTGTCGATAACTCAAATGTAAAAGTAACTGAACACTCTAAGCTTGTTATTGATGATTTTGTTTACAGTGGCAATCCAAACACTTCTAAGATGGCTCTTAACTTTGCTTCTGGCACTGTTCGATTCACTACAGGTCAGCTAGGCAAGATCAACAAACAAAACATTGCACTTAATACACCTACAGCTACTATTGCTGTACGTGGCACAGACTTCACAACTACTGTAGATGACTTCGGCAAGAGTCTTGTTATTTTATTACCAGAAGCAGATGGCACAGTAGGTGAGATTACAGTCAGCAACGCCGGCGGTAGCGTAACACTCACTAAAGCATTTCAAGCAACAATGGTCAACACATATGACGGTGCGCCATCAAAGCCTGTTATTTTGAATTTAACTCTAAATCAAATTGACAACATGTTGATTGTTTCGCCGCCAGATGAAGCCAGACAATTTGATGAAACTACAAACTCAAAATCAAACATCTTAGATTTGTCAGAACTTGATATTGACTATCTTAAAAACACTGATTTAGAAAAAGACAATCTGCAAATGGATGCATTGAGTGTTGATGTTCTGAGCGCTAACTTTCTAGAAGACTTTCTTGCTACATCAATGGGCGGTTCATCTACTAAAGATGGCGTTACTATTGACGGTACAGCGTTCGGATATGATCCACAGACACAGATATATACATTGTTAGCTCAAGACAAAATTCAGTTTGTTCGTTCTGTTGGAACGTTTGTTTCGATCTCTGTTGAGAAAGACAAAGGAAAGATTATCAATCTGGACGTTGGTGGTAAACAATACAACATCAAAGTCAACGAAGGAGGAAGTGTAATCAATGTCAAGCAAGGTAATTAAAAAAGTATTCTTATCGCCTTGGTTGGCACTCGTAACTTTCGCTCTTCTTGTATGCATTAAGATTTCAAATCCCTATCTCGTTGAGATGGGCACTTTAAAGTTCTATGATTATCTAATGATTAGCAAGCCGATTGCTGCTAATGATATCGTACTTGCAAACATTGATGAGAAAGCAATTCAGAAGTACGGACAGTTTCCATTCCCTCGCAGTGTATATGCTGATATAATCAAAGACTTGAAAGACAGACACGCTGCTGTTCTAGGCAACACAGTTTTATTCTTAGAAGCAGATAGATTTGGTGGTGATAAAGCTCTTGCTAATGCAATGTTGGGCTATCCTACAATTTTATCACAAACTGTAGGCAACTGTGATCGCAACAACAAAGACACTAAGCGTACAGGTGTTGCTGTTGTCGGCGATGGTGAAGCAACTGAGTTTTTGCCAGAGTATCCGTGTGTACTAGACAACATATTTGATCTACAATCTGTGGCTATTGGTACAGGCATTACATCAACACTGCCCGAAGCAGACGGTGTTGTACGTCGAGTGCCCATGTTAGCTATGTCACAGGGCGAATACTATCCATCGTTCTCATTAGAAATTCTAAGAGCAGCCGCAGGGCAAGAGTCTTATCAAGCTAAGATCAATCAAACTGGTGTAGAAGCAGTACGTATTCCTACGTTCCCAGTTATTAAGACTGATGAATATTCGAGAGTGTTTGTGAACTGGAATTATCGCTTTTCTGATTTTTCCATAACAGATATACCCCAAGACCTAACAGGAAAGATAGTGCTGCTAGGGGTAACAGCGGCTGGAGTAACGAACCCCGTTGCAACTCCTGTTGGATCACAGTTTCCACATTATGTCCAAGCCAATGTTCTTCATACGCTTCTACAGGGGGATTCTGTAGCGATTCCATTATGGACGCCAGTTCTTGACTATGCTTCTCTAATTCTTCTAACATTGTGTATAATTCTATTATCTAGATTGCGGTTCTCGTTTATTTATATTGCAGCACTAGTAGCAGCGTACACTTATTTGCCAAAATATCTATTTGAGCATAATAAAATTTTATTTGATGTTAGTTTCAACATCTTTGCAATATTAATTTTGTACATTCACATCTACACTGTTAAGTTTATTTCTGAGCTAATGCAAAAGCTACAAATTAAGAAGCAGTTCGGCACATATTTGTCACCTGCTCTTGTTGAGAAACTACAAAAGAATCCAGAGTTACTCACACTTGGCGGTGAGACACGTGAGTTATCAATCATGTTCACTGACGTTAGAGGTTTTACTGCTATCAGCGAACACTACGGTGCTAACGTTCAAGGTCTTACACAGATTATGAACAAGTATATGACTGTGATGACTGATAAGATTTTAAAGAACGCTGGCACACTAGACAAGTATATCGGTGATGCTCAAATGGCGTTCTGGAATGCCCCATTAGATGATAAGGAACATAGACGAAATGCGCTTAAAACAGCACTTCAAATGCTTGGTGACTTGGATCAGTTTAATTACGATATCGCTGCTATGGGAGTACCTGCTTTCGGCATGGGTCTTGGTATCAATACTGGGGACGTGGTTGTTGGTAATATGGGCAGCAGTCAACGCTTTGATTACACATGTTTGGGGGACTCCGTAAATCTTGCCTCTCGTTTAGAAGGGCAATCTAAAGACTATGGTGTAAGAATTGTTCTTGGCCACAACACCGTACAGGGTATTGATGATGAGTTTTTTATTCTAGAACTTGACACCATTGCTGTTAAGGGCAAGAAAGAAGGTGTTAGGATTTATACCTGCCTTGGATATAATTCTAAACTATCTGAATACAAAAAGTCTCAAGCAAAACATGCTCAGTTCTTATCTGATTATAGAGCTAAGAGATTTGATAGCTGTGCAAGAAGTATTGAAACCTTGCGCTCTTCCTTCACGGGTAACATGGCAGACTATTATGCAATGATGCTAAAGCGGTGCGAGTATTTCATTAAGAATCCTCCCGGTAAAGATTGGGATGGAGTTTATAGGGCGCAATCCAAGTAGGATATTAACGTATATCCCAAAGAGTCGGTTCTATAGTTTTAATACCTGATAGATTAGAGGGGAGAGTTGGCATAAAGTTAATGCCGCTCTCCTTTTCTACTGTAGCAACAGGCACTTTATACTTGGGTAGATCAGCAACAGGTAATGCTTTGTTCGGAAAGATAAAGCCCACTGCTTTATTGTGTTTCTTATCAATAATAACCTTAAACACTCTTGTTGGCACACCGACTTTGTTCGGGCCGATTGTAGTATAGCCAGCATCATAGATAGTGCCTGAGATAACGTAGATAGAATCATTGTCAACTGCTAATGTTCTAACATGAGTTTCTACTTGTTTCCAGATGCCACGATTGTTATTAGCAATCTGTGGAATCATATTCGATAGAAAGAATGATTCAGACATAATAGCATCTGACTGAGTGTTATTGCCAGCAGGTACTAAATGCCCACGATCATAGATGTTGCCCGCAGTAGCATAGTCAGCTAACTGTGACTGATATTGTTTTGCGATATCTGGATCAGGACGGAAGTCATCCTTACGCTTTGACGTGCCAGTGATAGCAGCCTTAGTGGGATGCTCTACAACATACTCTGCTGTTTTTGTATCATAACGATAATGAATAGCATAATTCTTCTTGCAGATGTACTGACCAGCGGCAACGTGTTCAACAGGAGCACCGAAAGCTACAAACTGTGGACACTTGCTATCAATCACAGTTAACGGCTGCACTGTTACTGATGCACCGTGTGTTGTAGAGACGCTAAGTGCTAGTAAACTCAAAATCAACATTGTCTTTTTCATTTTGTTTCCTTGGTATCAATAGTTTCTTTGTTCTCAATTACAGGTAGTTCTTTTTTCTTTGCGCCAGAAGTCCATTCGAAGTCGAAAGAGAGTACTTTAAGTATCTCAAGCTTTATCTTTATGTGCATTTTGAGCTTTCTCCTCTTTCATTTGCAGTACTACGCTAACTTTCTGTTGTAGTCTGATCATGTCATTGTCTAACATGCGAATACGGTCAATTAACTGTACTAGAATACCGTTTGTTTCGCCAATCAGTGGCATCAGTCTCGTAGTAACAAATTTGTAGATGAAAAAGACAAAGTAGCCCATGCCCACAGAACATACAATCGGAAAGCCGTACTGTTTGATTGCATTAGTGATTAGCTCTGGATCAATAGCACTCATTTCTAGTCCTTACGGGCATCGTTTTTGCCGTCTGCGCGAGCGATTCTCTCTAAATCAGGTCGCAAGCCCAGTGCAGAGCCGACAACAGCGTCTAGTCTAATGATATCATGGTTCATAGTCTTAATTCTGTTCTCAAGACCCATGATGATGCCTTGCATACCTTTGATAGCTTTGACTACGCTTTCTAGAATGTAGTTAACTACGAAATACACAAAGGTCATTGCAACCATTGCTGCAACAATAGGGAAGCCCACCTCGCCTATCAGTTTAAAGATTGCAGTACTGTCCATTATTATTCCAATTGTGAAACATATCACACTATTTATAAATAGAGCTAGGTAGCACAAAGAGGAGTCGCACTATGGACTATTTAAAACAGATCATGCAAGACAGCAGCGGATCAGCATCATCAAAACGATGGATCACTGCTCTATTCTCATTAGCTCTGCTGGGTGCTTTAATTGCGTCTATTGTTATGAATACAAAGGCTGACCCAGAGATTGTACATGCTGTAATGTACGTAATCATCACAGGTCTCGGTATGACAGGTGCAGAGAAGTTTGCGCCGAAGTAGTTGACAGAGCATCAATAATCATGTATAATGAAGTGTAGCAAACAGCACTTTAGGTAGTACAACATATAGTTTTGTACAGTCTAACTGTACGTGAAAGGTAATTGTACAACAAATGAATTTTATAACTGATAATTTACAATGGATCAAATCGGACTGGAGAGCGTATAAGCTACGTTTTGCGCTTGAATGTCTCGCTTGGTTCATATCTATTGCTTGCAGTCTAGCTATGGCTATTACTGCGCCAGAAGTGCCGCTTGCGAAGATATATCCATTCTGGATCAGCGGCTGTCTTATCTACACTTGGGCTGCGTATACACGCAAATCATTCGGTATGCTTGCTAATTACATGTTACTCTCAACAATCGACTCAATCGCGCTCTATAGACTATTAACTCACTAATCTATATATTGCATATATATACTGTATTACAAGATAATCAGTATTTATAACGTCAAAAATAGGGGTATCCTTCATATGGACGATGTAGAGTTTAATCCAGTTAAAAACATCTTATTCACTATGTTGATGCCCTCTAGCTTCAAAGAGCGGGTCGATGAGTATGCTAAATCGAATGATACCTCTGTGGCGCAACTGGTGCGTAGATTACTGAAGAAGGAACTAGAGGAAAACGGAGCCCCTCCGATCTCTCGCTGGAGTATTCGCGGCTAAGTCACTGTAATTGCTGCGTAATCTTTTGACTTGACTTCTCCGTGTATTCTGTTACTATAAGAATATGATGAAGAAGAGAGAGATGATGAAGAAGAACTTAAGCAAGAAGCAAATCCGTGAGATTGCTGCCGAAGTTGTCAAGGCATATATCGAACAATACGGAGCTATTCCCGTCTGTAAGCCAGGCACTGCTAAGAACATTAAGCAGCCTGCAATCCGTCGCCCAGGCTCTGTCTATCATCGTGGTCACAAAGCAACTAAGAATGGATTTCGTTCTGTCGGTTACGGCATCGGCGCGGTGGCTATCTAATGTCTAAGAAAACCGCTAAGAATTCATATGCCATTGCCATTTGTACTTGGAATGACTGGGATAAGCGTTGGATGTGTATCGAAGAATTGCCTAGTTTAGGTTCAAAGAAAAAGAACGCCGATTGGATTAAATGGTACAACAGTTCGTATAATAAAAAAGTGCGTAGGCAGAACGGATGTGAATATCGTGCCTTTGATACCGCACAGCAGAGGGCTGCCTAATGTCTAAGAAAAACGTGAAATTAACCAAAGGAGTTGTTATGATTAAGTCTTATAGCAAAACAGAATTGAAGTCTCTTGGTGTCAATTTGAAATTGATTCCTAGAAGTAGATATCGTAAGTACCCCTGGCACACCACTAAGGTAGGGAGCGCATTTTTTGTGCCGCGATCAGCCGTCAACCGAGACAACTACATTCTCTATACACCTAAGTGGTTGAAGCCACTTGGTTATTCAATCAAGTCCATTAAGGGTGTGTGTCCGAAGACTGGTAAACGTGGTCGCTGGTATGTGAGGGTGTCATAATGATTTGTATAAGATATAAGCTTATAACAAAAAAAAGTTCAGCCGTAACTCATTGATTTCATTGAAGAAGTTTTCACCCCTGGATAACCCGTTGATTTCATTGAAAAGATAGTTCTTGACTCTACCCACCGTCCTGTTAATATAGCTATATTGAAATTGATTAGAGGTTAAGAGATATGCCCCGTGGTGTTCCTAAGGCTGGCTTCCGTAAGAGCCGTAAGAGTAAGAAGAATACGGCTGCTGCTGGCGCTGGCATGACAGCGGTACGTGAGACTGTACAGACTGAGACGGACTCGGAGATCCAAGAGCGTATCAGTGACCGCTTTGAGATACTCGAGGACCTTACGATTGGCTCTACAACGGGTCAGGTACGTTCTCTTATTGTATCAGGTCCAGCTGGTCTTGGCAAGTCCTACACAGTAGAGGAAACTCTCAAGTTCTGGGACCCCGACGGTGTGGATCACACTATCATCAAGGGCTATGTACGTGCTACTGGTCTCTATAAGCTTCTGTTTGCTCACTCAGAGCCTGGCAAGGTCATTGTCTTTGATGATGCTGATACCATTTTCTTTGATGATACGTCACTGAACATGCTTAAAGCCGTGTGTGATAGTACTGAGTCCCGTAGAGTTAGCTATCTGACTGAGGGTCAGTTGTTTGATGATGAAACGGGCACACAGTTGCCCAAGTCCTTTGAATTCAAGGGCACCATCATCTTTATTACCAATTATGACTTTGATGCTATGATCGAAAAGGGTCATAAACTGGCGCCACACTTGCTTGCGATGATGAGCCGTAGCCACTATATCGACCTCGCTATGAAAACTAAGCGTGACTACATGGTCCGCATCCGTCAAGTGGTCTCTAAGGGTCTGCTCGGCAATGTCGGCATCGATGTTACTGCTCAGAACGAGGTCGTGGCATTCATTGAAGACAATAAAGACAGTCTGCGTGAGTTGTCGATCCGTGTTGCACTTAAAGTTGCTTCTATCCGCAAGCTGAGGCAAGAAAAGTGGCAGAAGATTGCCAAGATTACGTGCTGCCGTTAAGTTTAAGGAGAATATAAGATGAACCTAGAGGAATTGATCGCACTTGCTTGTCGCACGGCAGAACGCCCTGTGACAGATAACAAGGGACGGTTGGAGTTTGTGTTTGATGACGCGGGCCTTGAACGCTTTGCCGAAGTGGTTGCAGCCGCAGAGCGTGAGGCGTGTGCGAAGGTGTGTTTAAACATGGAAGGCATGGCTGGTGATTATGCAGACAAGTACGCCGCCGCAATCCGCGCAAGGAGTAAGACATGACCCGCCTTACTCAACGTATTGAGTAAATTTACTCAATTGAGCAAATGGCGCAGGCATAAGACATATTCAAAGGATATGTAGCACAAAGCTTACAATTTGCTAAGTCATTGATTTTATTAAGAATATACTTTTCGTTATAAAACAAAGACTTACAGAATACACGGTTAAGTCATTGTTTTTATTGAAAAGAAAAAGCTTGCATTACTCTGCCACTAGTGTATACTGTGTACATGATGAAAACAGAGACAAAAACGATGAAAAAGACAGAAATCTATGACATTCGCCTCGGTGACCGAGTTCGCTGGGAATCTGCTGCTGGCGTTATTCGTGGCGAAGTAATCGCTGCGGTCATGGGCAACACTGCTGCTGGTGACTTGATTCCTTGGTACACGATTGAGTCGCTAGACGGAAGCATCACTTGCCTGTGTGGTCGTGCCAGTTATCTGGACATGATGAAGTTCTCGGTCCGCTTCCGTGACCGTGCTGTTAATATTTCCGAAGCTGCTTAAAGAAAGATATAGAACTATGGATAAGTTTATGAATTATGCTGGCGCTGGCTTTATGTACGCTGCTTGCGTTATGTTTGCTTACTTTGCTTACATGCTGGCTACTATGCATGATCTGTGCGGCACTGTGCTGTTTGTTGTGTGTTCGTTTACTGCACTGTTCTGCGGTTCGCTGATGCGGATCATTGCCTCTCAAATGAAGTGGAACTAACACATGGAAACGATTGACCTCTCGCTCGACGGCATGGGCGTACAGATAGACTATACAGATGGTCGCACTGATCGCTGGGAACATATCGGCGCCTCTGTTGCGCGTGAAATCTTCCATCAAGCGTTTAAAGCACCTGATCTGTCTAAGGTAGACTTTCTCTTTAAGGGAAGAGACTTCTAAAAAAAACACTTGACAGATAAGTTTTTTCTGTTATAATAATATATGTAAGTTTGATATTTAAACAAAAAAGGTAACTATACAATGTCGCATGAAATTGAATACGTGAATGGTAAGGCTCAGATTGCTTACGTGGGTGAGACTCCGTGGCATGGTCTGGGTAAGCAGATTCCGAGTGATTTGTCTCCTCAGCAGGTACTAGAGGCAGCAGGTCTTGACTGGGAAGTTAAGAAAGTACCTCTGTTTGCTGAGATCGGCAATAAGAAGGTCAAGACAGGCGCTGAAGCACTTATTCGTGAGACTGATAATAAAGTTCTCACCATCGTCACTGATACATGGAATCCGTGTCAGAACCGTGAAGCGTTTGAATTCTTCAATGACTTTGTTGGCGCTGGCGATATGGAAATGCATACTGCTGGCTCTCTCAAGGGCGGCACTCATGTCTGGGCGCTTGCTAAGATCAATGACTCGTTCGAACTGTTCGGAGGCGATAAAGTTGAAGGCTTTCTGCTCTTCTCTAATCCCCACCAGTTCGGTAAGAGTATCACTGTGCAGTTTACGCCCATTCGTGTAGTCTGCAACAACACTCTTACACTGTCACTGAGTCAGGGCTCTGATCGAGTTGTTCGAATTAATCATCGCCGACAGTTCGATGGCGATGATGTTAAGCAAACACTAGGTATTGCTAGTGAGAAGCTGGCAAAGTACAAGGAAATGGCCGCATTTCTTGGCAAGAAGCTGTACAATGCAAAGGACTTGATTACCTATTTCAATCAAGTGTTTCCGAAGACTTCTGATCGAAAGAACGAAACAGCTAACGCTAACGAACTGCATAGCCGTGCGGCACAGTTAGCAATGGCAGTTGTAGATACACAGCCGGGTGCAGGGTACGCCTCAGGCAGCTGGTGGAACGCCTACAACGCTGTTACGTATCTGACTGATCATGAGTTGGGCCGCTCTGCTGATACGCGCCTAACCTCTGCATGGTTCGGTGTCAATCAGAACAAGAAGGTCAAGGCTCTCAACCTCGCTGTACAGATGGCAGAGGCTGCTTAACATCATTAAGTCCTGAGCATGACTTATTAAAACTGCTCTCTTTTTTTTACTGAGAATATATACAATGAACAACCGAATTCTTGAACTTGCGTATCACGCTGGATTTAAAAATGGTCACCAAGATCATTATGGCAACTCATTATCACAAGAACTGGAAAAGTTCGCCGAGTTGATTGTGAAAGAATGTGCTGACATTGCTGACAAAGCAGAACCGTATAAGGCTAATGATTTGATTAGAAAACATTTTGGAGTTGAAGAATGACCGAGCTTGACTTAATGATCTTTTTATTGTATACTGGTCTAGTAGCGTGAGTTTTTCAGATATATAAATAAAACACGTTTTGAAGTTGAAACTATAGGAGAATATAAAAATGCTTACACTTATTGTTGTTATTGTTGCTATTGCAGTTGTTGCTTACTTTAGTCTACCAGCTTTCGGTGCTTGGGTATCGAAGGAAGAGGAAGTCGTTAAGAAGATTCTTGACGTAAACAAGGACGGTAAGATCAATGCTGCTGACGCTCAAGCTGCTGCTGTTCAAGTAGCAAAGAAGGTCAAGGACGTTGAGGCCAAGGTCACTGAAAAGGTGAAGAAGGTCGCTAAGAAGAAGATGTCCGCGCCAAAGAATTAATCGTTGATGTTACAGTAGTTTCGTATTGGACGCGGGTGCGATTCCCGCCGCCTCCACCATAAACACATTGAGTCTAACATCACTAATGTTATTATGCAATCTTGCGTTAGTGTGTTTATGATGGGGGCGAACAGGTTCGACAATAGGGATGAGGGTAACGGAGATTAATACGGTAGATACCACCGTTTCTAAAGGATCAAAACGTAAATGCTAACGATAATTCAGCATATGATATGGCTCTAGCAGCCTAATCGGAGTCCCGGGGGGAACTTGGCAACAGAATCCCCCCATCTTTACATAATACTATACGCCATGCTAACCTAGAAGCAAAGGAGTTTTCTCTTGCGAAAAGAAGCCAACGTTTTCGGTCGTCCGCAGAGACACCGCACTCATATTGAAATAACAAAGAAAAAGCGAACTCTAAACGTAGAACGAATTTTACTACTCATTGTAGTAGTTCTACTCGCTTCAATCTATACACAGAATGTTACAGTAGAGAATAATCTTGCTGCTATCAATACATCTCTTATAGAGACTAATATTCTTCTTAAGAAACAGAACGAAGAACGTCTATTAGGTATTCAACAGCAGCAAGTAGACAAGCTTAAGCTTAAGACTGCTTCTGTTAAAGACAAAGCACAGATTAACTGTCTTGCTCAGAACATGTATCACGAAGCACGTGGTCAGTCCACAGCAGGTATCAAAGCTGTTGCTCTTGTAACTATTAACAGAAGCAAATCGGGTAGGTTTCCTAAGACCATCTGCGGCGTTGTCAATCAGACTACGCTAGTGAAGCAAGATGATCCGCAGCAGCCTACGAAGAAAGTCTGTCAGTTCGAATGGCGCTGTGCTGAAGAAACTGCTAAGATTGTAGATAAAACTTCATATAACCGAATTTATTCACTTGCAACTTCTGTCTATATGCATTATAATAGAGTCAATGATATCACTGGCGGTGCTTTGTACTTTCACAACACTTCGGTGAGTCCAGACTGGAAGAACCTAGTTCGTACTATTCAGATAGAAGATCATATATTTTACAAGTTGCGCCGGCACAACGAAATTTAAAGGTGAATACACTATGCAACAAGAGTTGAAGATGAAGACGCCGGCAGAGTTTGCTGCTGAGATCGAAGAACTAGTCTGGAAGCACGATATCGAATACATGGACGCTGTTGTGCTTTACTGTGAAAAAAATAACTTAGAAGTAGAGACTGCTGCTTCATTGATCAAACTCAATGCAAATATGAAGGGTAAGATCCAGGCGGAAGCGGAAACGCTGAATTATTTACCAAAGATAGCAAGGCTACCGATATAATGACTCCGTATGAAGCATATGTCTTGTACTGTGCTTTGAAGATGCATTTCACTACAGAAGACTACGACTTTATCAAATACAACGGTAAATTCAAGACTTCAGTAGATAATTTTGAAAGGCGCAGAGACAAGTTCTTTTTTGCAAAGTTAGCAAAACGAAAAGATATTAAAGAGTATCTTATCTCTAGCTTTGTCTCTTCTAACTCTACATGGATAGGTGATCTAGTCAATAACTCTTCTATTGAAGAACACTTCACTGACTGGAAGAAACGTACCCAAGCACTCAGTTATTTTTATGAAGAAGATTTGAAAAAACTATTGACAAACTTAGATGAGAATGTTATAGTTAAAGAACATCAGCACCCTTTCTTGCTGAAGCTCGTTCTAAGAAAGAAGGTATCAATAGAAACTTTGGTTATTCTTAATGACCTATTGAATTTCTTCCCGCACTGGAACAAGCAACTTGAGAGCGATATTTTATGGAAGGATGTACATTTGCTGTGCAGAAAATATCGCTCATTTTTACAATATGATAAAAAAGCAATGAAAGCTATTACACTCAAAGTGTTTAGTGACAATGCTTTTTGTGCCACATAAATAGTACGTGGTTATGTGTACTGTGGATAAAAGATATACAAACATTTAAACATTCGTAGGAGAAACTATATGGACTTTGCAACACTAAAGCGTTCACGTTCGAACGATCTAAGCAAACTAAGCGAACAGCTTAAGAAGCTAAACCCAAATGAAAAGACTGGCGGCTCTTCTGATGACCGCTTCTGGTATCCTGACGTAGACAAGACTGGCAACGGCTATGCTGTTGTTCGTTTCTTGCCTGCATCGAAGAACGAAGACGTTCCTTTCGTCCGAGTCTTCACACACGGCTTTAAGGGCCCCAGTGGTCAGTGGTACATCGAAAACTCTCTCACTACTCTGGGCAAGGACGATCCAGTCAGTGAGTACAACACTCAGCTATGGAACTCAACCACTGATGACAAGTCTCCTGCACGTAAGCAGGCGCGTGATCAGAAGCGTAAGCTAACGTATATCTCTAACGTATACGTTGTTAAGGATCCTGCGAAGCCTGAGAACGAAGGCAAGGTCTTCCTGTTCCGTTACGGTAAGAAGATTTTCGATAAGCTTAATGAGGCGATGCATCCTCAGTTTGCTGACGAGAAGCCTCTGAATCCGTTCGATCTCTGGGAAGGCGCTAACTTCAAGATCAAGATCCGTCAGGTCGAAGGCTATCGCAACTACGATAAGTCTGAGTTCGATGAGCGTGGTCCTCTTCTCAATGATGAGAGCGAACTAGAGCGCGTCTACAATCAAGAGTATGCTCTACAAGAGTTTCTTGATCCGAAGAACTTCAAGGACTATGACGTTCTTAAGAAGAAGCTTAATACTGTACTCGGTCTCAATCGTACCGTCAATGAAGACGATATCCCTGCTGCCCGTGCTGAAGCACCTGTGCTAAAGACAAAGCCAGCTAAGATGGATGACGATGACGCGCCGTGGAAGTCTAACGCTACTGAAGAAGATGATGAAGACCTAAGCTACTTCAAGAAGTTGGCTAACGACTAAAACTTCTTCAATAAGCACGGAGTGCGTTCAAGTTGAAGTTTTAAAGGGGGGCAGAAATGCTCCCCTTTTTTATTATACAAATGAAGGTACGTTACCACCACCAGATTGACCTGCATTAAAATGTACCGCATAGTGATCTTCTTGTGCGTGTGGTGCTGTCGGACTTGGAATTGATCTAGTAGATGCACTTGCTTGCTGCTGAGGAGCTGCTCCAGACGCTGCTCCAGCTGGGGCTGGATACTTGTTAGACTGTGTAGCAGACGCTACAGCAGGTTGTCCACCGCCCGCTCCTGGAGCTCCTGGAGCTTTGGGAGCTGGAGCTTTAGGTGTTGCAGCAGATGCAGTGCCACCGCCGGAAACAGAGGCCGTTTTTACAGTACTTGCACGGGCATCAGGAGATGCATTTGTTCCACCGCCGGCGGCCATGTTATCTGCAACCCAATCGACACGTCCACCGACTTGACTTCTCCATTTTTTTTGCCCACGAAGATTTTCGGCCGCGGCAGCAAAGTTACCTGTAGCAAGTAATTTTGCTGCGACTGTGAACTTTGTCCACCATGCACCCATATTATATGTCATATCAATCATTGCAGCTTTACCTTGCATGTTTGCTTTGTCCCAACCAGGAGAATTTTGTGCTATCTTGACATGTTTTGCAAAATCCTCTTCAAATAATGCGTCAGATTTTTCTTTTGTTATTGCTACATGCTTTTGATATCCCGATGCTGCTAACGCCGTATCTGATCCATCGCCAATTAGATGTCCTACGCCTACAGTCCATTTACCCCCACCATCTTGATACGGTATTAATTCTTCACCCTCATGTGCTTTAATCGCTGCTTTAACGTCATCAAAACCAGAAACTTTTGCTGGTGTTTTCGGTTTAGCAGATCCTGGCGTAACTCCTTTATTTTCAGTTTTGCCTCCACTCCACCATTTTGATACTGCTGCACCTGCACCACTAAAGAATCCACCTACAGCTTTTGCTGCTCCCTTGACTGCACTCACAGCGGCCTTTGCAGTATCGACTGGATGCATAACAGCACCCAGTATGGAATTTCCTGCACTCTTTACGGCTTTTATTGAATCTGCTGCTATTTCTGCCATGACTTGTGCAGGAGTTTTTATCCCAAACATCAATTCTGCAATTTTTTCGCCGATGTATTCGCCTGCTTTTGCGCCCATGAATGATCCAGCAATACCACCAATAAGTGTTCCAGCAATAGGAATAATTGAACCTAAAGCACTACCCAACATCGACCCTAAGGCGCCGCCTGCTAATCCACCTATTGCTTTACCAAATGATTTTACTATTTCTGGAGTTAGTTGTCCGCCGCTGTTAAGAAGAAGTAGTAGTGGATCAATAAATGCAATCAAAGTTGCTAATGCTGGAATAGACTTTAGTACAGTCCTTAGACCGGTTAAACGTGCAAGAATACCAAGTACTTTTCCACTTATTTTAGCAACGTTGCCAGTAATTTTGCCAGCACCGCGCATTATTTTTGTTGCTGCACTCGTTTCTTTTGCTAATATTTTTCCTTCAGCAGAAGTAGCTTCAACCGCACCGAGTGCCTGTAAGCGCATTGTTTTAGCACCGCCTTTAAGTGCCTTTCCATTCTTATCTACAAGTTCACCTTCGGTAGCAATTCTTAATTTTTTACCATCTCTTGTTGGCATGTCTTCTGGTTTTGGTACTTTTTTCCAGCTTCCACCTTCAGCAAGATTTTTAATTCCTTGTCCGAATTCTTTGCCTGTACGTACTACAGCTTGATAAGTTCCTAAGACTACTCCACCTATACCACCAGTACCCATACCAAGGGCGTCTTTAATAGAGTTAAAAATTTCTCCGCCGTTTTTTAATAGGGCTTTCACCGCGGCAATTACCATAGGAATAGCAAATGGTAATAGATACTTCAACCAAGAAGGGTTTTTTTCTTTTTTATCTTCAGTGTCTTTTTTATCGCTAGAAATTCCTTTTATTTTTTCTAACTCATTCTCTCTAGCATCTAGACCCATTTTGTCCATGATTCTAGTAATGCTTTCACTCAGTCTTGTTATTTTGTTATCAATAACATTCAATTTTTTGATGATAATAGTATTACCACCAAAGAAGTTCTTTACTTTAGTTGCAAAGCTTGGACCTTTTGTATCTTTATCATCTTCTGAAATTGCAGTTGTATTGTCTACTCTAGGATTTGTTAATTGCGTTACGCCTCTCTGTACTGGAGAGATGTTTTCTTTTTCTTTATTACGATTAATAGAAGAGATTGATTTATCAATACCTGACATTTTGCTTAGAATACTGCCAGTGGATTTTTCAATAGCGGTAGTAGATTTTATAGACGCATCAACAGACTTGCGAACAAGTTTAACCGAGTCTGCTGCACCGATAGCTGCTTTAGCAGCAGCATCGACTCTTCTTGCTGTTACGGATAGCGTAGCAGAAACTCTATCTACTTTATCAGAAACTTTGTCTACTTTCTTAGAGAGAGCTTTTATTTCTTGAGAAGAATCGGACACTTTCTTATCAACAGTATTAGATGCATTTTCGGCAGCTGCCTGTTTATCCAATAGGCTTTGGACCATCTTCTGAAATTCAGCTGGTCCGCCTAGTGCTTTTACGTTTTTAACTTCCAGTGCCATTTTCTGTGTTACTCTCTATATCGTTCTTGATCATTCCTATAAAAATATCTCTCTCAAACGGTATCATATTCTCTAAGTCACTCACTGTGTAATGGTAATTTTGTACCATTGAATACATTGTATCGTAGTAATTACTTAATGTATTGTGACTTAGTCCAATGTAAAAAAATCGTCTAACGTTGCCAGTTCGATTTCTCTTGCTGTCCCCATTGAGTTGGTGTATTCGATCTTGTGATGTAGTTTTGGTAAAGTATCGAAAAAGGTTTTAATGTCTTCAAACACCTTAACTGTCAACGAGTCGATAAATTCGTCTAATTCTTTAGGATCAGCTTCCTTAGCAAGATACACCTGATCTTTGTCGTAAATCTTTTCAATACACTCTTTAATAAGAAGATGTGAAAATTCTGCGTCCTTGATATTTTCAATTTCACCATTTGTCAATTTTTCTGTAATTGCTGGAGTAGGATATTTCATAATAATACCAATTTCATCATTTACTTTAATTTTGTTAGTATGCTTTTCATTCCATTGAATTTGAATTTCATCAAGCTTAACATCAAAGCTATATGACTTTTCGTCTTCATGATCAATGTAATTTAATTTTACAACGTTGTCTACAGACTTTGCTCTAATCTTGATAAACAGATACTCTAGATCAAATAGAGCCATATCATCAATGTCAAATTCTTTGCCATCAGCAAAGACAACACAATTATTGATCACTTGTTTAATTGCATTAATCATTTCTTTGCGAGTGCCACCAGAATGAGCCATAAGAAGAATTTTTTCTTCTTTGACAAGAAATGGTCTGTATTTTACTACTTGCTTTGTTGATGGTACAATTTCATCAAAAAGAGGTACTGATAATTTAGGTAATGCCATAGTTAACTCCATTCATATTAATGTTAAAGTCCCAAACCATTCTTTACTACATTTGCGTTATTTAAAATATTGATTGCGTCTCCTACGCTTTGAGGCCGCTTGATTGCCGAAATCGTTTGAGCAATTGTGCCCAACTGAAGAATCTTCTGTAGAGGCGAAAGTTTGTTGATGTTATCAGATTTAACAGCATCAATCATATTAACAGAAAAGTCTGTAAAAGAGAATCCGACATTTGTTTTTAACAAACTGTTTTCACTTTCCCAAGATAGCTGAATAGAACCAACTTGTCTGGCAAAGCACTCTCTAAAGTTGTAAGTTATGATTTTTTCTGTGTTTTCATTGTAGATATAAACTTCAATATCAAAAGAGATATCGTTTTTATATGCAACTTCATAAGGATTAGTTGAGTCCGTAGCAAAGTCTTTATAGTTCATAAAATTAGTAGCAGAAGATAGTCTTTTCATCATGACTTCTAGAGCAGATTTACTAGAAGCTTCTGTGTAGAAGTCCATAGTCATGTCATTGAATATTGGTCTATATGGCACACGCTCTAACGGACCATAGCCGTAGCGTCTAATATCTGCTGTTGCTAAGTCTGCTGCGGGAATTTGCACACTATGCGTATAAAACACTAATTCTTCTGGAAACTTACCAAACTGAAAACGGACAAGATACAGATTGTTCTTTAGTATACCCTTATTGAGTACGTTTGACCTGAACTCATTGATGCTGAAGCCCTCTGTGGGCTTACGCATTTTAGGACTTGTCAGGCCAAGACCACTGAGAATTCTGTCGGTTATTGCCATATTAATTGCCTATGATTTTTCTGCTGTCTGCCCATACTTTTCGATTGCTTGCCTTTGCAAAGTTTTCTACTGGTAAGAACAATGCGATATCCCATTCTTTTGGTATTACGTAAATGAACTTTGACCGAACGTGATTTGACAGATATCTCTTCACGCACGGCTTGATGTATTTATTAGTGGCCGCGCTGCTTAAGAGATCATATGTAATTTTTAGTCTCGCCCTGTCATTTAACTTTGGGTCACTCACGTAGTTGTAAAGCATATCCATGAGTGTAGCGCGTAATACGTAAGGCAAGTAATGTAGGTTGATGCCTAAGAATCCATCTGGTGTTTTCTTAAACGGAAAAATCAATGGAAATTTGTCATAGTACGGCAAATCAGCTTTTGTCTTAGGATCGTACACGAACATGTACATTCTGCCGACTTCCATTTGAGTTGTAACTGCGTCTTTAGAGGCAAGAAGACCACCCTCGGAAATACTTTTAATTCTCTGTGCTGTATTGCGAAACCAGTCCCTGGACTCTTGTGTCCGCCCAGGAATCTGACCTTTGTTAATACCTTTCTGAAGAATATTGGTGAATTGTTCGATTGCCATTTACTTGCCGTATATCTCTTTCTCAGTCATTAGGGTAAACTTCCAGCCTCTGTCTTTACAATATTCATTTGCAGCTTTCCACTTAGCTTGATTAACTACATATGTCGCTGCTTCATTAAGAAATGCTCTACTCTTTCTCTTCGGAATCTCAGGCTCCAACGTCTGCTTATATGGTTTGATCTCTATAATCATACAAGACTTGTCTGCTTTCTGCACCCATATGTCAGGAAAGTACCTGTGTACTCGCCCGTCAAGTGGTGAAACATACGGAATTATAATCTCTTCACTCGACCACTTCACAATATCCGTATTCATATCGCAAAATCTGAATACGTCAGCTTCCCATTTTGATCTAAATATAATATTAGTGGGGTTGCCCTTGTACTTTGAGGGATTCTTAGGCTGAAATTTACCCTTCATTTTAAAACTCACTATAAATAAGTCATATGGTCTATTTATAGGGAAAATATGAGCGTCTTCACATCACAAGCTAATAAGACTGCACTACAGAACGTTGCTCAGAAAGCTTCTGGCGCTGTAAACAATCTCCTATCGTCCAATCTTGGTCAAATCGGCGTTGCTGCTCTTATGACTAACAAGATGGTGCAGTCTGGCATCTCTGCCCTAACTACAGGTGCAGCAGTAGCAGCAAGTCTAGATAACTTGATTTCTGGCTCAAGCTCTGCATTTGGAGCAAACTCTCCAATGAGAACAACCATAGATTCGCTTAATGACAGAAACAAAGCAGGTGACTCGTCCTCTAATCCAGAAACACAGACTGCCGCTTCTAAGAGTTCTACCACTGGCGGGACAGATTTGAGTTATCCTCCTGTACCTGCACCATATCATATCGCATTTAGGTTCTTAAAATATAAACGACCAGAAGTTATGGGCAACACAACATATGATGCCCTTGAAACTATTATTTTACCAATGCCAGATCAATTGGTGGATCAGTTGGCGCCAGGATGGTCAGAGACAGGTTTAGGTATGGCTGGACTGATAGCAAATTCAATTACAAATGTGGATGCATTTACTGCACCTGGTTCTGGAAAAAACGTAATACCAGAAGCATTGCTTTATGTTGGAGCAAATCTTGCCCCTGGCGAATTTGTTGGTGCAGCATCAAGTCTGCTTGGCGCAGTTCCTAATCCCGCAGCTTCTCAATTATTTCAAGGAGTTGGGTTTAGACGCCATAGCTTTAGTTGGACGTTTGCTGCAAAAAATGCAGATGAATCTGCGCGTATTAAAGAAATTATTAAAAAAATTAAAATGCACTCTTTGCCGACATACACATCATCAACGGGCGCATTTTTTAATTATCCAGATATTGTTCAGCCAGAATTCAGACCAACGTCAACATCTGGAAGTTCATTTCCAGATTTGTATAGTTTCAAAAAATGTGTTATTAAGGAATGTAATGTCAATTATGCGCCACAATCCACGCCTGCGTTTTTTCTTGGAACAGGTGCGCCCGTATTAATTCAACTTAGCATATCTTTAGATGAGATGGAATACCTTACTCAAGAAGATTATGGCGGCAATAAAATTGGCGAAAATGTTATTGGAAAAGCAAAAGAACTTATTAATAGAATAAAAGATCAGGGAACGGGATATGTTACAGACGCAACAAAAGAATTTGTAACTGGTGGCGAATAAATGACACAGTACTTTAAAAAGTTTCCAGTAACAAACTACGCTAATACAGCGGCAATTAACTTAATGTCGCGTGTTACAATGTCCAAGCTTGCTCTGAGAAATCAGCAGTCATTCTATGACTATGTAATGAAAGACGATGAGCGTGTAGATGGCACATCATACAATTACTACGATAATCCGGATTATGTTTGGCTTATTAATCTAACAAACAATATTATTGATCCGTATTATGATTTGCCACTAACAGATGACAATCTGAATAAAATGATTACTGTAAAGTACGGCAGTGTTCTTACTGCACAGAGAACTATTCTTTTCTATAGAAACAATTGGACAAATGACGAATCAAATATCACTACTGCTGCATACGCTGCTTTAGGTTTAGGTCAACAGAAATATTGGCAACCAGAACTGGGCTACAACAATAGCATCATCGGTTATGTTCGTAAACAAGAAGATTGGGTTGTCACAACAAATATGCTAAAGGGTTTAGAAATATCTAGCTTAACTGGCGCATTTGTTTCTGATGAATTACTTCAGATCGGCGGAAACACTGTAGCTACAGTTTCGTATTCTTCAGATGAATATGTTGTTGCAAAACATATTTTTGGCACTATTTCTGCCTCCAATACAATTGTAGGATTAACTTCTGGCGCAACAGCAACAGTAAGCACAGTAACTTCTATTGCTCAGAACATTGCAGATAATGAACTTGTATATTGGTCGCCAATCTCTGCATATGAGTATGAACATGAGTTAAATCATCAAAAGAAATCAATCAAACTATTAGACAACAAATATTCAAGCGAAGCAACAAAACAACTTAAGAATCTATTGAGATAATGTCTACAAATTATATAAAATCTGGTTCGATTGATATCAAGTCGATTACTATGTCAAATTTGACTGGTAGTAAAAATCACGATTTGCGAGGTCAAGTTATTGGTTTCAATATCTACGAAGATATTTTATTCCCAGTTGTTCGTGCCAGCTTTACATTTAATGATGCTGTTGATGTGTTAACTGATTTTCCTATCATCGGCGAAGAAATCATAGAAGTTGAATTTGTTACGTCTGGTTACGATGAAACAGTAAAATACAAATTTCATGTAAAGTCTGTAGAGAATCAAGTTTCAACTCCACAAAACAAAGGCAGGATGTACATAGTTCATGCTACTAGCGAAGAGTTTGTGACAAATAACGTCAAGTACGTTACGAAAAAATATTCTCTTGGCGCTGGCGATATTGTTCAAAACATAGCAAAAGAATTCTTAAACACAGATAAGAATGTATCTGTAGGCGATGTTCCTAAAGGTATTCAAGAAATACTCATTAGTCGATTAAAGCCCTTACAAGCAATCGACATGGTTAGACGCCGTTCTGTTTCTGAAAAATATCTTTCTTCAACTTATGTATTTTTTGAAAATCAAACAGGATTCAACTTCTGCACAGTTGAATTTCTTATGGACAATTTGAAATCAAAAGTAAAAGACAAGATATTCTTCTACGATACTGCACCAGACACAGATGCAAAAAACATGAATACAAGAAACATTTTGTCAATTGAAAATGTGTCTCAGGTAAATAATACAAAGAAACTTGCTCAAGGCTCTTTAAACAATATTGTTAAGAGATTTGATTTAATGACTGGTGAAATGACAGTTACACAATACAAGAATACTGAGCAACAAGGCAAATTCAAATATGCTTCAGACAAGCCTGTTGGTCTAAACACTACTCACTATGAAGACACTTATGGCGCAGAAGCATCTCAAGTTATGGTAGTACCGTTCTCTAGTCATTTGCCAGAAACGTTTACAGCAGAATCTATGGGTGCAAAGATTTCGTTTGCTACAAAGTTATCTCAAAATATTTTTCACGCACATGTTCATGGCGACTCTGCTTTAACTGCTGGTGATGTTATAGAAATTAGGTTGCCAAATGCTATAGGTGGTACAAAAAATCAAGAAGAGAACCGACTTATCTCAGGCAATTATTTAATGTCTAAAGTAAGACATTCTGTAATTTGTCCATTAGGGCAAGAAAAAACATATAGCTGCTCTCTAGAATTGATTAAGGGCACAAACGAGGATAATTCATAATGACTACATCACGTATGGGAGAAGAGGGACTACGCTGGTTCATTGCAACTGTTGAAGATGTTGATGACCCAGAGATGCTCGGTCGCGTCAAGATCCGCGTGATAGGCGAGCATGACGATCCAGCAATCACTACAGAAGACTTACACTGGGCAACTCCTCTAACACCAATCACTTCAGCCAGCTACAAGCAAGTTGGCCGTTCTCCTACTGGACTTCAAGTCGGCTCCCATGTCTTTGGTTTCTTTCTAGACGGACACGAAAAACAACTACCTGTTCTTTGGGGTTCATATGCTAAAATGCCAGGCAAAGACCAGAACAATAATGATGTGCCTGGTCTAGCGCGTGAGATAAATACGATTAAAAAGGAACAAGTCGGTCCAGAACCACAATCTGCCTATGCTGCGAAGTATCCCTTCAATCATGTATGGCAGACACAAGCTGGACATGTTATTGAAGTTGACGACACTGCTGCAAACGAAAGAATTCACGTATACCACAATTCTGGTACATATTTTGAGATCAATCACGATGGTCAAAAAGTCACCAAAGTTGTAGACAAAGATTTTGAAATTATTGTAAAAGACAAGACGCTTTACGTTGGTGGTAACTTAAATATACAAGTAAAAGGTAATGCAACTATAACAATTGAGGGTGACGCTACTGGCAAAGTGAATGGCAATGCTTCATTAACAATTGACGGCAATGCTACTGCTAAGGCTGCTTCTTGGGACATTACGGGCGATATTGCCCTACATGGAACTCTCACAGCAGACAAAGATGTTATTGCGAATGGCATATCATTACATAATCATAAGCATGGAAAAGTAACGGCAGGCCTTGCAGACACCGACGTACCAAAATAATAGAAGGCAAACATGGCGCAAATCTTTAATCAAGACAAGTATACATCAGTAAAGACTCAAACAGAGATATACAGCGATCTTTTTACAGATTTTGATGTACATCCTGAGTTGCACGATGTTGTCCGAAAAAAAAACGAAGAGGCAGTTAAGACTTCTATTCGCAATTTAATTTTTACAAACAAATATGAAAGACCATTTCAGCCTGCGCTAGGCAGCAATATTTCAAAGTATTTGTTTGAACCTATTTCTCCGCAAACGCAAGCTGGTATCCAAAACGAAATTCGAAATGTAATTGAAAACTACGAGCCTAGAGCAAAGCTAATAGATGTTGTTGCTTCTCCGTATGTTGACGATAACGCATACGTTGTAACCATTGTATTTTACTTGATAAATAAGAATGAAGCTGTAACCCTCAATACAATTCTTTATAGAGTACGCTAATGGCAAACACAAGTATTTCACTAACAAGTCTAGACTTTGCAGACTATAAGAACAGTCTTAAGACTTTTCTACAGTCTCAGGATCGGTTCAACGACTACAACTTTGACGGTAGCAATCTTAGCGTCATTCTAGACCTTCTTGCATACAATACATATCAAAATGCGTTCTATATGAACATGATCGGATCCGAGATGTTCTTAGATACCGCACAGCAGAGAGACTCTGTTGTTCTTAGAGCAAAAGAACTAAACTATACTCCTAGGTCATTCCGATCTTCAAGTGCTAATGTAAGCTTGACGATTACGCCAACAGATTCAAATATCTCGCTAATTACAATTCCAAAGGGTACTTCATTTACGTCAAAAGCTGGATCAAACAACTACACATTCAGCACAGACCAGATGATCACTGTAACAAGCGGTAATGGCGTTTTCATTGCAGATAACGTTTCGATCTACGAAGGCACATACGTTACAGATACGTTTGTTGTTCAGCCATCTTCAAATACAGACAGACAGAAGTTTGTACTTTCAAATCCAACAATTGATACTACATCTCTAACTGTCACTGGTCTAGAGAACAACGGCGCAAACACAGTTAGCTACAAGTTAGCATCAAACATTCTTGATCTAAAGACTGACTCTAATGTATACTTCTTACAGGGTTCAGAAAACAGTAAGTTTGAATTGCTTTTCGGCGACAACGTTGTTGGTAAGAAGCCCCTAGATGGTTCTGCTATTATTGTTGAGTATCGTTCAACAAACGGTCAGTTGCCCAATGGCGTAAGCAAGTTTACACCCAACGGTCAAATCGGCGGCACTTCTAACGTCATTGTCACTACAGTATCTTCAGCTTCAGGCGGCGACATTGCAGAAGATATTGAATCCATCCGTAGAAATGCTCCACGCTTCTATGCTACACAAGATCGTGCTGTTACTGTTAAAGACTATGAAACTCTATTCACTGTAAACTATCCAGAGATTCAAGCTATCTCAGTATACGGCGGTGAAGATGCATCGCCTCCACAGTACGGTAGCGTATTGATCTCAATGAAGATTGCAAACTTTGACGCTATTCCTACTTCAAAGAAAACAGAATATACTACATTCATTAGCACACGTGCGCCATTGACAATTCGTCCAGTGTTCATTGAACCTAACTACACATATGTTAGTGTTAACAGTAATGTGAAGTATAATGTCAATCAGACTTCATTGAATCCAGAAGATATTAATACTCTTGTTACCGATGCTATCCAGAATTACAATCTTACAAATCTAAACAATTTTAAAGCAACACTATTGTACTCAAGATTGGTTAATCAAATTGACAATGCTCATGCAAGTATTGTCAGTAACGAAACAGATTATGTTTTGATGAAAAAGATTGTGCCATCAACTTCTACTCAGAAAAACTACACAATTGAATTCAATACTGCATTAGATGATGCATTGCCGCCACAGCCACTAAATCATATAGCATCAGATAGACATACTGTTTATTCTACTAAGTTCTATTATAGTGGCCAGCTTGTTTCTCTAGAAGACGATGGTGTAGGCAAAATGCGTATTGTCAGTGAAAACGCAAATGGCGAACACACTACTCTATTAGATATCGGCACTGTTGATTATACGAATGGTAGAATTTTATTGAATAACTTCTTGACAACAAATTATGTTGGCGATGCAATCAGAATTTATGTTATGCCAAGGAGTAAAGATAATAGTTCAAATAAGAATACAATTCTAGAAATTCCAAACGATGAAATCAATGTAACAGTACAGATTGTCAGACAGTAATGAGTCAAATACAAACTACAATTTCGAATTTAATTGCTAGTCAATTCCCTTCTGTTTACCAGACAGAGGGGACAAATCTCATTGCCTTTATTGAAGCTTATTACGAGTGGATGGAACAACAAGGCAATGCTCTCAATAGATCACGAAATCTACTAAGCTATTCTGATATTGATACAACTCTAGAAGAGTTTATTATTTATTTTAAGAACACATACCTAGCGGGTATTCAGTTTAATACATTATCTGATAAGCGCCTAACTGTAAAGAAGATCATTGATCTATATCGCTCAAAGGGCAACGAACGGGCTTTAAAGTTATTGTTTCAGCTTGTCTTTAATGAAGATATTGATGTATATTTGCCAGGTAATGATATCTTTAAAACATCAGACGGTGTTTGGATTAAACCAATTTATCTAGAAGTTTCTGCTACATCACGTAACAGAGAATTTCTAGGTAAAAAAATCACGGGCGTAAATAGTCGCGCAACTGCTTTCGTTGATCATATTGTACGTAGAAAAGTCAACTCAAAGTTCATTGATCTTTTTTATATTACTGATTTGTCAAAAGACTTTCAGACTGGCGAACAACTTGACTGGAATGGCAATCTAACTAATGTGCCAGTTGTTGTGGGATCTCTATCTGATTTGCTTATTGACGAAGCAGGTTATGGTTTCAGCATTGGCGATCTTGTTAATCTAACTTCTTCAAATGGCAAGATGGGCGTTGGTCGCGTAACTGCTATTAACGAAGTTACTGGTGCTGTTAAGTTTACACTTAACGATATTCCATCGGGCTGGGGATATTCAGTAAACTCTTCTATTTTAATTTCAAATACTGTTGTTAGCTTTTCAAATGTGCAGCTTGCAAATACGAGCAATCCATTTATTAATGAGTTTGATCGAGTAACATTGTATAATACAAATGCTGCATCATATACTGTTGCTGGCGCTAATGTTTCTGGTACAGTACGGATGCAAGCATCTGGCAATAATTGGATCATTGCAAATACTGGTACACCAAACTTCACAACAACTTTTGCTAATGGCGATTATGTAAAGATTTTTGCAAATTCTTCTACCAGTCAGATAAAACAAGTAACTAATGTTGCTAATTCGACTGTTCTAGTTCTTGCATCAAATACCGCATACGCAAATGGTATTTCCAAGATAGCAAAGATGGTATCGTCTAACGTAACAGCAAATGCTATTTCTTTTGCATCTAACAATGTTGGACTTACCACTCTATCTGGTTCATTGAGCAATAACTACACTAAGCTATATGTGCCTAACGGGAATGCTACTATAACACTTATCTCTACTGGTATTGATGCAAACATTGCTCTAGGCACAATTGGCGGTACAGAAACAGTTGTTCTATTTACAGATTATATTGCAGACAATAATGCAAATACAGTACCAACACCATATCTTTCTATACCATTGAATTCTACTTCATTTAAATTTCCAAAGAAGCCTGCCGCTAACGTAAGCAGCGACTCATTGATTAGGATTTTACAATACTCAATTCCTACTCTTGGCGAAGTTGATAGCATCACAACACTCAACCCAGGCAAGAACTATAACGTTGCTCCATATGTTAAAATATATGAGCGCGGTGTTGCTTCTAAGAAACTACAAGATTATATTATTACTATTGATACTCTTACTGGTATATTTAGAGAAGGTGAAATTGTAACGAGTACAGTTCCTTTACAGGGCAATATTGTTTCTATTACTACAGATCATTATGCAAACACATTCTCATATTATGAACTAATTTATCAAAGCAATGGAACTGCAAATACTGCTACTGGCGGTATTATTAATCTATCTGGTAATACAATTCAGATTAATGTATTCAGCGGTACATTTGTTACGAGTAACACAGTTAATGGTCTAAACTCAAGCGGCGTGGGTAACACTTCTGCTGTAACACTTAGCGGCTTAACTGGTCTTGCTATTGGCAGAGTTAAGGCAGCAAACACTACAGGTATGACTGTAAAAAGATTATCTTATAAGAATGATTTTCGAGTCAATTCTAATATAGTCGGTCAACTGAGCGGTGCTTCAGCTAATGTTACTTCTGTACAGGCAGATACAACTTCAGCTTTTGCTGGAGAAAACGCAAACGTCACTTCACAAGTATTTGCTGCCAACGGCGCTGTAAAGACTCTAGACGTACAGGACTCTGGTTTCGGATATGTTAACGACGAACTTGTTACTTTCACATCCATAGACGGCACAAAAACGGGCACGGCAAGAGTTTCTTTAGGTAAGCAAGGTACTAATGAGGGCTATTATGCCAGCACCAGAGGGTTTACGAGTGCTGATAAATACATACAAGATGGCACATACTATCAGAATTTCTCGTATGAGATCAGAGCTTCTCTAGACTTGACTAGATACTCTGACATGGTAAAAGAAGTAGTACACGTTGCTGGCACAAAGTTATTTGGCGCTGTTGTTAAGAAATCAACAATTACGCCAAATCCGGGAATAAACAATTATGGTTCTGGACCGAGTATAGGTTAAAAATGACAACGACACAGTTAACTACAAATAACTATAGACTTCATATGGCTCAACAGTTTTTTGAGTCATTTAATGAAGGTGCAAATAATGTTTATTATGCCTTTGCTGGTAAAACTTCTGGCTTTCCAGGCGGTGTTGTCTCAACAATTTATGATTCTGTAAAAACTACACAATTTAATGCTCAGAACAATATGCTTTTCGGCAAGCACATTCAGCCCACCGATATTGCATACATGGTAAATGCTAATCTCTGGATTAGCGGTACTGTCTATGACATGTATGACGATCAGGATATTGCTTTAAGCACAAAACAATTCTACGTGTGCGTTAGTGAAGGCACAACATATTACATTTATAAGTGCCTAAACAATAACAACGGCGCTGCGTCTACTGATGCACCAACTTTTGCCGATACTTCTGCTTCAGACACATATTATGAGACTGGTGACGGTTATCAGTGGAAATACATGTATCAGTTAAATTCTGCGACATATTTAAAATTCAGCACAAGCTTGTACATTCCATTTACAGAAGATACAAACGTAACTGACGCTGCCTCTCCTGGCGCAGTTGACGTTATTGTCCCTGTTGATGCTAATGGCGATATTAGTGCAATTAGTGGTTCTGGCTACGGCAATTACTATACAGACACATTTCCGTCGAATACGGCGTTTGTGAACATTGCTGGTGCTCCGTATTGCGTTATAGGTAATAGCGCAGTTTCAACATCACATTTTTATGAGGGTTGCTATTTTTATATCTCAAATGGTGCTGCTCAAGGCAATTATGGTCAAATTACTTCACACATTTCAAACGCAACTGGCACTTACGTCTATCTAGACAGACAGTTTGCTGCACAACCAGATGCTACCTCGACATATGAGATTACGCCTTCTGTTGTGATTCTAAACAGCACTAACAGTCTAACTGGCGTAGAAGCACGTGCGTTAGTTGACTCTGCAACTGCTAATAGCATCTACAAAGTAGAAATTCTAGCACGTGGTGGCAATGTCTACTCTGCTGGTGCATACGTCCTAGCAGCAAATCAAGTAGGCGTAACTAACACAGCAATTCTACGTGTCATCTCTGGTCCTAAGGGTGGTCACGGCGCAAACGTAACTTCTGAGCTATTCTGCTCTAGAGTTGGTCTAAGCGTCAAGTTTGCAAACAGCGAAAGCAATACTATTACAACATATAATGACTATAGGACAGTCGGTATTCTTAAAGATCCAATGTTTGCTAATGTCACATTCACAACATCAAATCAGCACGGCACATTCACTGCAAATGAACTTGTAACACAAACTGCTGGAAGCAACTCTGCTTTTGGTTATGTTTCACAGATTGGCGTTGGCTCAATTCAAGTCACAAATACTTCGGGCTTCTTTGCCTCAGGATATGATATTGTGGGCGACTCTTCTTCTGCTAATGCAACAGTAGATGCAATTACAAATAACGGCGTTGTTAAGGGATTTGAGACCTTCTCTCAACTCTATAAGTATAACGGAACATACGTCACTGCTTCTCAATTTACTGCTGATGAAGTTGTATATCAGTCAAATGTAGCAGTTTCAAATGCAATTTTTCACTCAAATAACTCCTCTGGAAACACTGTCTATTTGACACAAAAGCTAGGTCCAATATATTCTTCAAACAATATTGTTGGACAAACAAGCGGTGCAATTTTTAATATAAATACAAATTATGAACCAGATTTAGTTTTTGAGAGCGGTGATGTGCTGTATCTTGAGAATTTTGATGCAGTAAATAGATCATCCACACAGACTGAGACGATTAAACTAATATTAGAATTCTAGAGGACATAGATGCCAATTCAAACTGATCTCAGCGTTGCCCCGTATTTCGATGACTTTAACGAGTCAAAGAACTACCATAAAATTCTCTTCAGGCCCGGCGTTGCTGTGCAAACAAGAGAGGTCAACCAGCTACAAACTATTCTCCAGAACCAGATTGAACGCTTTGGTGATAACGTATTCACTAAAGGCACTATCATCAGTGGCTGCAATTTCCAGTATTATTCTTACTATCCTTATGTAAAGATCAGAGACTTACAGACAAACGATCTATTGCCAGTAACTCTAGGCAACTATGTTGGTCTATATACAAAGAACAGTTCAAATCTAGTATCTCAGATTCTAACGGCAAATGCTGGCTATGAGTCTCTCTCGCCAGACCTAAACACACTATTTGTTCGTTACTTGAATTCCGGCAATACTGGTACAGCAAACTCATATTCGGCAGACGATGTACTAACAATCTATGATGCAAACACTTCTATCTTTAAAGTAGTTGTACCAGTTGGTGGTACAGGTCAAGGATTTAGTAATTCTGACGTTATGGTTTTCATGCCATCAATGACGATGAACCACTCCGTCAACGTTGGCGATACGATCAATGACCCAGTGTCTAAGGCAAATGGCGTTGTTGTGTCAATTAACACAACTGCTATTGTCGGCTCAAACGTTGTGTCCGTTAGACCATACGCTAATGCGCTAACAAACAATTCTATCTCAAATACTGCTTGGACATTCAACACAGGCAATACAGTTCTTATTAATAATAGTGTTTCTTCTAGCATCGTCAGCATTGTCGGCTCAGGTGCGGCCGCTGTCCCAGTAACAGACGGCGTTGGTAAAGTTAATGACGTTCTAATGGTTACTCAGGGTAACGGGTATATTGTCCCGCCCTACGTTACAATTAAAACTGCAAATACAACAGCAAACGTTGCTACTTCTGCGATTTCGTTAACTGCTCAGAACTATCTCGCTACTGTAACTGTAGCAAACACAACTCTGTCTGGCAATAGCACACCAACTGGTTCTGGGTTTGCCTTTGGCGTCTCTGAGGGTGTTATCTATCAGAAGGGTTACTTCTTATACGTTAACTCACAGACAACTGTTGTTTCAAAGTACACCAATGCTCCAGATTCACTATCTGTTGGCTTCAATACTTCAGAGTCTATTATCAATAGCAATATTGACAATACTCTACTAGACAACGCAAGCGGCTCGCTAAACTATCAAGCTCCAGGCGCAGACAGACTTCAGTTGACTCCAGAGTTGACTGTTCTTAGCTCTTCTGATGCCGAAGCAAATACTGAATTCTTTGAGATCACAGCTTTCACTTTGGGTCAACCATATCTTCAGAACCAAGAAACTTCGTATAGTAAGATTGGCGATGAGATGGCCAAGAGAACTTATGAAAGCGCAGGCGACTACGTTCTAGATAATTTTGTATTGTCAACAAAGACTGCTGCTAATACTGTAGACGAAAACGGCAGCTTTAGAGTTGTCATTGATCCAGGTAAAGCATATATTTCTGGGCAAAGAGTCAATACGAGACAGAATTATTCTCTAGTTATTGATCAGGGTATTGATAGCAAGACAGTGCCCAGCGCCACAATTAATCTAAACTACGGTAACTATATTACTGTAAATGAACTAGGCGGCACATTTGACTGCACTCTAGGCGATCTTGTTACATTCTATGATACAGCAAAGCAGTTCTTAACATCAACAGCAAATTTCTCTGGTGATGATCTAACTGTTGTAGGCTCGGCTCTAGGCACAGCAAGAATTCGTTCAGTAGTTCTTGTATCTGGTGTTGCAGGCACAGCCTCTGCTCAGTACTACATGTATCTTTATGATGTTACAATGTTTGCTGGCTTTAACTTCAAGAATGTAAAGTCTGTTAGATATACAAATGCTGGCACAGGTCGTACAGGTGTTGCTGATCTTGTTCTAATTCAAGACCCAACTACAAGCGCATATATTGCATCTATTGCTAATACGTCTGGTTCAACAATGTTGTTTAATGTTGGCTCACAGGCAACACACGCAACAGCAAATATTGACTACATCTATAAGACAATCAAGACTGGCAATACAGCTGGTACTGTACAAGTACAATTAGCTGGTAATGAGTATTTCCAGTATACACCAAATGCAAGTTTATCTGCTGATCAGTTAATTAACTTCAATCTAGTATTTACTGCTAATGCTCAAGCATCTGCAAACGCTACTGGTTATGTTCGCGTACAATCTACTAGCAATAACTGGATTATTGCAAATAGTGCTAGTGCTACACCAAACTTCATCACAACATTTTCTGCTGGAGACTACATTAAAGTTTTCAGCAATGCTACTCATAGTGAAGTTCGTAGAATTGACGCTGTTGTAAACTCTACTGTAATTCAAGTCAATTCAAACACTACAATTGCAAACGGTCAAGCTAACATTGTACAGTTCTATCCTAAGGACGTACAAGTTCCTCTATCAGTACACAGTCGTTCTGCAAACATCGACACAACTGGTCAGCTACTAACAATTAATCTAAACGGCACTCTTGCCGCTAATACAACGTATAATTTGACAACAAACATTCAAGTTGTCAGCGCTACACCAGCTACAAAGACTTCAAACAGAGACACCACTGTAAAGATTAACTTTGCTAACAACAGTTCTGGTAATAATACATCTGGTCCATGGGCATTGGGCAAGCCTGATATTTTCAGACTTAAGAAAGTCTATTTGGGCGTCAACACAGCAATTCTTGCTGCTAATACACTCACATATACAAATAGCTCATTTACAGATGTAACAAATGATTTCTATATTGATCATAATCAAAATCTAGACTACTACGATTATGGCTATCTATATCTAAAGCCAAAGTCAAGCTTGGCTCTAGCCAATAGTCAGGGTCTTGTTGTTCAGTTTGACCACTTCAGTAACTCTGTGGCTGGCTTCTACACAATTGATTCATATCCAATTGACGATACGAAGACATACACACAGTTGAACGCAACAAAGACTGGCGGTAAGATTAACACAAATGAAATTCCAGAGTTGTACACAACTTCTGGTGGTTACGTTGATATAATCAATACTGTTGACTTCAGAACAAGAGTTATTTCTACCGCAAACACTACGGCAGGTAATGTCGATATCTCGACAACTAATCCAAGCGTAGGAAATGCAAACACTCGTTTTGGTAGCAGTGCATCACTTTCTGCTGTTGGTTTCCCTGATCCCGATAGCCGTTATATCTCTGATCTATCTCACTATCTAGGCAGAGTTGATCGTATTGTAATTGATAAGAAAGGTCGTATTAAAGCAATCAAGGGTACACCTAGTACAAATGATACGCTATCTGCACCAGCACAACCAGCAGATACAATGACAATCAATCTGTTGTATATTCCTCCTTATCCAAATATTCCTCAGGGTAAGTCAAACAATCTAGTTACAATTCTAGATAAGGGTATTGCTAATGAGAAGTTCTCTGTACAAAGAGATGCTAATCATGCGATTACTGTTCCTCTCTTAGGTCAAGATCAGATTAAGCAATATCAACCTAACCGTTATAGCATGAAAGATATTCAAAATCTTGAAACAAGAATTAGAACTCTTGAAAATCAAGCTGCTCTTTCACAGCTAGAACAGCAAGTTAAAGACTTGACTATTCCTTCGTCTATTGATCCTACAATGAACCGTTTCAAATACGGCTTCTTTGCTGATAGCTTCAAAGACCCAAATTACTCTGATGTTCAAAATCCAGAATATGCTGCTTCTGTTATTAATAATGAAGTTGTCGCAAAACAAGCATATACTAACTTTGAATTTGACTTCTTGACTGGTGACGGTGTAACTGGCAAGTTCTTGACACTACCATACTCTGCTACTGAGAAACGTCTAACAGGCCAAGCAAGTGCAACATCTGGACCAATTATTGTTTATCCAGCAGCAGGTACAGTTCTATCTGATTATTGCGATACTAGCTATGGTTGGCATAACATCGTTGCTGATGGCAATGGCGGCAGCACAGACCTTCTAGTTGAAGCAAAGAGTGTTTCTCATTGCAATTACAAAGCCACGGCCAATACAACACCAACTCAAACATATCCCGCAAGAGGCACATACGTCAGCGAATATTGCGATTATTCAGATCACTCAAAACATGTTGTTCGCAATGACGGCACCGGTGGTACATACGAAGATGTAACTGCAAATAGCGTAGAGTGTGGTTATGTTGTGCCTCCTCAACCGCCAACAAACTATGTTGGCTCACTATCAAGTGATCCGCAGACATTTACACTAGAGACAAGCTCTAGCAGCGATACGCAGTGGTATTACAATTATTACTGGGATGGTTACTGGTATAGCGATTATTATAATGGTTATAACTATAACAATTATGGTTATGGTTATGGTTCTGGTTCTGGCTGGGATTATAATTATTATGGCTACTATTATCCACAAGAATATACTACTACAACATATTACTTTGCATCGTCTCAGACGTTCAACTTTACCGCAACTGGTCTAAAGCCAAGCACATTGCATACATTTACTTTTGATGGCGCAGATCAGTCTTCACAATGCACATCTTTAGTATCTGGCGCAGACGGTACGTTGAATTTCTCATTCACTTATAATTCTGGTCTAGATAGTGCATCAACAGATTATTCTTCTTCACAGTCAAAAGTAAATAATCTAGCTGGGCCTAAAACCGCTTCAATTTCGGCTTCTGGATCAACTGCATCAACAACGATCACATTCGTAGCTGGTTCTGACTTTACTGCACAACCAGCAGTGACGCAAGTGGCACCAGCAAATCCAGTTGTTGTTACACCAGATGTAAGCTCATATGATACACAAATCGAATGGTCTTACAATTATAACGAATACGGCGATTATTATAGTAATTATTATTGGTAAAGAAATAAATAGAGATACTGGAGAATAACTGAATGTATATTGTTCAACAAACATTTTTTATAGATGCAAACGCAGCAGGAAATTCGGATTCCGTTTTCCTGTCTAGTGTTGATATTTATTTCAAAAAGAAACCAAGTGCTACAAACAACGCTTCTGGCATAACAAATCCTGGCGTCAGAGTTTCTATTCTAAACACCACAATGTCAAATGTTCCAAATCAAACAGCCGAGTATCTACAATCTGTTAAAAGATTGGCATATTCTGAGATTTCAACAAGCAGTGATGCATCAGTAGCAACAAAGTTTACTTTTGATCAGTTAGTGCCGTTATTCTCTGGCAAATCTTATGCTATTCAGATTAAGACAGAAGATCCAGATTATGACGTTTGGATGGCAAAGTCTAATGATGCAGTAGTTGGATCAAATAATGCACTTCCTGGATTCTCAAGCAATTTTCAAGGTCAACTGTTTGATTACTTTACTGATGGTACTATAACTCCACGCGCATCTACACAGTTGAAGTTTGATGTAAACATTGCACAGTTCACAGCAAATACACAGACATACTATCTAACAAACAAAGACTTTGAGTTCTTTACTGTTACAGGTCAGTCTGGTCAGTTCACTGGCGGCGAGAGTGTATTTCAAATCGCAGCAAACGCTACAGGCACAGTAAGCTTTACTTCTGGCGGCACTACTCTAACTGGTACAGGCACTTCTTTTGACTCTATCGTAAGTGTAGGTGGTCATCTTGTGTTGTGGGCAAACAGCAGCACATGTGATGTTGTAACTGTAAGTGCAAAAGCTAGTAACACTTCATTGACTGTAAGTTCTGCGTTTGCTTACACAAACTCTTCAGCAAACTTTTTTGCTGCTGCTGTTGGTTCACTGTATCAGCAAAATCAGCCTGCAAATACCGTGTATCTTACAGACTCATATGCAAATAGCACACTCAAGTTCTCATCAAGCGGCGTAATCAGAGGCAAGTCTTCTAATAAGACTGCTACTATTGTTAGTGTTGATAACGTTGCTGTTGCTCAATTTAAGCCAGAAATTGGCGTAACAATTCCAAATAACGGCAACTGCACAGTTAGCTATAGCTTTGCATACTCTAACGGCAGTGCATACGTTGTAGATACTGGCAACTTTAAGCAAATTGACAACAATAAGTTAGAACTTATTTCTGATTATAATTCTCTAGTTATGTCAAGATCAAATGAAGTTGCTAATCCAACTTATCTCTATAGTGGTAAATCAGCAATTGTTAAGATTGTTCTTGGTCAAAACGGCATATCAAATGCCACGTTCAATAACATCTATACATCACCATACATTTACCAAGAGAAGCTAGACTTTTTCACTGGCCGCAACTTGATCAATAACGACAACACTTCTGAGAATACTCGTTACGGCAACGCACTGTCTAAGCACATCACAACAAAGATTACCTTTGATAAAGGTAAGTCTGCTGAAGATGCTCTAGTTTACATCACAGCATATAAGCCAACTGGCACAGACATTGTTCCTTACATTAAGTTGCATAATACAAAAGACACAGATGCGTTTGATGATAAAGAGTGGACTCAACTCGGCGCACTATACGACAGCAATGCAGCAGTAAGTAGTTCTGCAACTGGAAACTATATCGAATACTCTTTCGGTATTCCTACTTCTCCGCCTAGTGCATTTACTGCAAACGGCACTGTAACAACAGTTTCAAGCAACGCAACTATCACTGGCTCTAGCACTCAGTTTGGTACTGATATCGTTGCAAACAATGTTGTTAAGATTTATTCGCCATTGTTTCCAACTCAGTTCCAAGTTGCTCTAGTAACTGCTGTAGCGAATACAACAAGCTTGACTATCAACTCGCCAATTACTAATGCAAGTATGGTAGCATCTGGCTTGAAGATTGATGTTGTCTCTGATCCTTACACTGCGTTTATTAATCCGCAGAACGGCAACATTGTAAGATACTACAGCCAAGACTTGACAGAATACGACACATTTGACACAATGCAGATCAAGGTCGATCTTCTATCAGATAATGTTAGTGTGTCGCCTAGAATTAATAATATTCGTGCATTAGGAGTTAGCGCATAATGCGACAGACGCAAAGACCGCAATCAAAAGCTTTTGTGCATATGCCCTCAGCGCCACAAAGGGGTTCTTTAGCTGGTGTGCCAGAAAAGAAGTATATCCCCACAGCCACTCCTGGTCTTGTTAGAGATACCCGCACTGGAGCAGTGATAAATAATAACGATGCTGAATTAAATCAATATATGAATGAGAGAGCTAGATTTTTAAAACAAGCGGATATCAATAAAAAGGTAGACGAGTTGTCTGACTCTATTGATGAGATTAAAGAAATTCTAAAAATTTTGGTAAAGAAAAATGGCAACTAGCACATCAAACGTAAATATTACAACAGATAGTTTTCAGGATTGGATCACTAAGACTGATACGATTTCCTATAAACTATCAACAGAAGTAGTAACAGCTAACAGCGCAACTGGCGTCACTACAGGTAACGCTTATGTCAATGGCGTGTTCTCTGCTAATACTCTAGCTATTGTTGCCAACATCCGTGGTGGCACAGTAGCCACTGCTAACGTACTAAACATCAGCAGCAACGTTCTACAACAGAACGTCACTCTGACTGTCTCTGGTCTAGTTTCATGTAATGCTAGTGCTAATCAGGTTATTGATAGCTTTGCTCTAACAACAAGCAGATCATCAAAGTATCTGCTTCAGGTAAATACTGCTGTAGGCTATCAGTCTACAGAGATTCTAGTGCTACACGATGGCAGCACAAACGTATTCTCTACTGAATATGCTACACTAAGCACAAACGGTATTCAAGGCGTGTTCTCTGTGAACATTGCTTCAAGCAACGTCAATCTATTGATTACTCCATCGCCTGCTGTTTCGACAGTAAGTTTCCAAAGAACTTCACTACAGGTATAATGCAATGGGAGCTAAAGCAAATATCATTTTAGATCAAGGCGCAACATTCACAACAGCGTTGGTGTTGGCTGATGAAAATGACGGACTTATTGATTTGACTGATATGACTGTGCAGGCACAATTACGTAAGTGGTACACATCATCAAATTCAGTGAATTTTACTGTTTCTATTTTGGAACCGACTAGCGGTACAATCAACCTGGGCTTAACAGCTAATACCACTAGCTCATTAGATTATGGTAGATATGTTTATGATATTGTTACTATCGACTCACACGGTACAATAACACGTATCATTGAAGGCATTCTTACTGTAACACCAAAAGTAACGGAAGTAAGCTAATGGCAACTCTAGGCAAATTTAGATTTAGTAATACAGCAGAACCAATTGTAATTCGCTCACAGTTGGCTGTAAGTACAAGTATAAGCGAATTACGAGATGTTGTTGAGACTGATAAATCAGACGGCAACACTCTTGTCTATAATTCTGCTAATAGCACTTATATCTTAGAGTCTCCCAATAATCTTAATTTGACTCTTATTGATTGCGGTACATTCTAAGCAAATAAGTGCATCTTAGTTTGGTGTACTGCTACATAGTCTTGACTATCTAAGTACATGCTGAAGTTTTCAGCTGGAAGATTATACTCATGAAACTCTATTCTACCTTGATGCAGTCTGCCTAGATAGAAGCCGTAAGGCTGTAGAAGCTCATACGCATCTACAAGAAGAAACTTGCTTAGAATAGCTGCCATGCCATACTCAAATTGAATAATTCCAATCTTTGCATTTTTTAAAGATTCTGAGAAACCTTTGAGTACCATGCCCTCTGCACCCTCAGTGTCAATCTTAAGAAAGTCAACGTAATCAATTGATCTACTCTTAATGTATTGATCGCCAGTGAAAACAATACCATCACGCCATTCAGCATTTTCGATTGCTAACTTAGCAAGATGGCTGCTAACAGCATCGTGATCTTTTCGCCACTTCATCGGAAGAGTGCCGCATGTATCGGAGAGACCAAACCCGTTAGGAACAATCTTATCGTCTAACGTTAGATTAACAAGAAACTTTCTATACGTCTCGGGTACAACTTCAAACGTATGGATCTCAGCATCAGGATGAAGCTCTCTTGCCATACGAGTCCATTCGCCAATGTTAGAGCCAACATCTAGAATAGTCTTCAACTGACCATTTAGCTTCTGTAGAATCCAGTCTTCGCCGTGTAGTGCAAATTCTTTACGTGCGTACTCTTTTGAGTAGGGTTCAAATGCATATGTCATGATACTGTGAATACCTTTTGTCCGTGATGACCACAAACGATTGATGTGTCGACCCAGAGAGAGTGTCCTTGCTCCCTAGCTTTCTTACAGAAGTCTAAGTCTTCACTAAACGTGTTAGCGTGATCTAAAGCAACGTGATAAACAAACTGTGGATGCCCTACGTCAACAAGAACTTGTTTCTTAACTAGAACACAGCCAAAGCCAAATGCGCCGACTTCAACAACGCCCTTACCTTTTAGATTTTCCCAAGAAAGATTTCTAAAGTTGAAATCATGCACTTCTAGAATCTGTGTTTCATTACGTTGACGATATACACCCGCTACAACTGGCTTGTCTGCCATGATAAGCTTGTACAGCGTATCTGGTTCAAACGACACATCATGATCTACAGCAAAGAGATAGTCAAAGCCCTTAACTGTCCAGTCTGCGATTAGATTGCGTACTTGATCTACACGATAGCCGTAAAAGTATTGGAATTGCGCTACGTAACCAGGAGGTAGTATCTGTGCAGCGTCAAAGATAGACTTAAATGTTTGCGGATGAATATCATTTGCTGTAGGAATAGCAATCAAAATTCGTTTCATTATAAAATCTCCATGTCAACAGTTTTACTTATACCGCAAATTTGTTCAGAGTTTTTAGTCTGCTCTGTGGCATTTACTTTATAATCATTCAACGGATTTGCATCGTTGTAATTGTATACAACATCTGGAACACAAACAACCTTGTTTGGATCGACTACTTCTAGAAGACTATAGAATACAGCATTGTCACCACCTGCTTTATACCATTTGTTGTCTTCATCTTTGAATTTATAATCTGGAATGGCATCTAACAGCGTCTTAGAAAAAGTTCTTAGATGAGTATACGGCATGTTCCAATTAAACTTGTAGTCTTTGTATAGCATACTTTGTTTAATATATTCTGGATACTCTTGTGAGATAAGAGGAATATTATCTACAGAAGACCAAGAAGAACCGTAAGTGAATTCAGCGCCAGCAGCGTAGATGTTGTTATACTTGTGAAAGATACTTGGATCATTAACAAGCGAATCATCACCGTCTATAAGCATAATGATGCTGTCGTTCTCTAGCTTTCGAATATTTGTAATTTGATTACAGACTGCGCCTAGATTTTCTGTATTGTCTACGACTGAGAACCTGCCTCTGATAGATTCTGGCAAAGATGCAATAGTCTCATTGATTACCTCTAGAGTTTTATCTGTTGAAGCATCATTGATGACAATCATATTATACAACATATAATCTTGGCTGGCAACCGATAAAATGCAATTCTTGATATATTTTTCTGAGTTATACACAGGTGTAATGACTGTGATGGGGTTTTCTGGCATCCTAGGCTCTTGAAGTTCTTCTAAATTCAAGAAACGTCGACCAAATACCTTGCGTACACGATAGTTGATCATAGAAACTTTATGATAATCATCAATAGGTAGATACTCTCCTAGCTTGTAGAAGATGTGCTGCTTCCATTGAAGTGCAACTGAATCCCAGCCACAGATATCTTTGACTTGATTACATGCATACATCTTTTGCTGATGCAGATAACGATCAGCGTGTGCTTGTACAGCCATCTCGACAAAGGCATTGATTTGGTATTCATGGTTGATATGTGGGAACAAAGTGTTCGGTTCAATTGCATATGGAATCTTATAGCAAGCAAGATCAACAGCAGTCTCCTCCAACGCTCCAAAGCGACAGGTGATGAGAGGCGTGTTATGTGCTAGTGCTTCTAAGCATGAGATGCCGTAAGTCTCTGGATAAGCTGCTGGATAGATCATGAACGATGACTTAGCCATGATCTCTGCAATTTCGCTTTGCTTGATAATACCTGTAAAGTCGATATCTAGACCCATGCTCTTGCTGTACTCTTGAAGTTCAAAGTACCGCTTTTGTTGAGCATCTGGACCGTCGGCAGCTTTGAACTTGTAATAACCACCAATAATTTTTAGCTTCGCATGTGGAATACGCTGCTTGATTGCAGGCCACACTTTGTCTACTAGAGGCATCATGCCCTTAGAGACAGAAGAATTGAACACGAATAGGTCTGGGTCTTTCTTTTTAATGTCTACCCAGTCTGTACGACTGCCGATGCCGTTGCGAGTCAAGTACATGTAATTCTTCATGACTTCAAACATACGTTTGCTGCCGTGAGCGCAATTTGTCACATAGTCTAGATGAAAATCTGAAAGTGCAAAAACTTCGTGAAGTCTTTTGTCAATAAGAAGACGCTCAATTAGATCATCTCCGTCGCAGAACGTATCGTGCATCCAGAGAATTCTGTGTTTAGAGTTAGGCACAATATGATCAAAATTGGGTAATGTGACAAAAGATTTGAAAGTTTTGTTGACTTGTGACGGAGTAAACGGCGCCACTGTGCGTGAGGCAACAACAACATCAAAAGATGTTTCATTTACAATATCACGAATTGGTCGATAGGTAACTCCATCGTATAGTCCAGGAACATTCTCTTCGCTGTCACAATCATTGAAGACTGTAACATCAAAGCCAATTTTTGCTAATTCTTTTGAGACTAAGATTACGGCGGATTCTGAACCACCTAGACCGCGTTTGGAGAGTGTTGAGCCATCATAGGGAAGACCAAGGCAATCAATAAAAGTTATTTTCATGTGTAAGCACCTATCGAAAATTCATTTATATAAATAAGAATAGCATAGCAAAACTAAAAAGTCAACTATATAGCTGACTTACTTATAGATATATATCTAGCACAGGAATGACGCCATATGGCAGGTAATACCGTTGTTCAAATTAAGCGCACATCTATTTCCGGTCGTGCGGCTAACACATTAACGTTAACCAATCCAGGTGAACTTGCGCTCAATATGGCCGATGGAATTTTGTATTCCACCAACGGTTCTATTGTTTTTGCAATTGGCGCAAATAACACGAACGTTAGTGTTTCGAACACTCTTACTGTCAAAGCGATCTCTGCAAATGGCTCAGTCGGCACTGCTGGACAAGCACTAACAAGTAACGGAACATCAACTTACTGGAGTACCATTGCCACGGGTTACAGTGGCTCTGCTGGATATAACGGTTCTGTTGGTTATTCTGGTTCACAGGGCGCTCAAGGTTCCAGTGGCTACAACGGTTCTGTCGGTTCTACTGGCTCTACTGGTTACAACGGATCAGTAGGCTATGGCGGTTCAGTAGGCTATGGCGGTTCTGTAGGTTATACTGGCTCACTAGGCTATGGCGGTTCAGTAGGCTATACTGGTTCTCTAGGCTCGACTGGCTATAACGGCTCTGTCGGCGCAACTGGTTACAATGGATCCGTTGGTTATTCTGGTTCACAAGGTACAACTGGTTACGGTGGTTCTCAAGGTTCAGCTGGTTACAATGGATCCGTTGGTTATTCTGGTTCACAAGGTTCAACTGGCTACAACGGCTCTGTCGGCGCAACTGGCTCTACTGGATCGCTAGGCTATACTGGTTCACAAGGTTCTACTGGCTATAACGGTTCTGTTGGTTCACAAGGCAGCATCGGCTACACAGGCTCTAAGGGCGACACTGGTTCTACTGGCTACAATGGTTCATTAGGCTATGGCGGTTCTGTTGGTTCACAAGGTTCTACTGGCTATACTGGCAGCATCGGCTACACAGGCTCATTTGGCTATGGCGGCTCTGTTGGCTATAACGGTTCAGTCGGTTACACTGGTTCTATTGGCGTAGGTTATAACGGCTCTGTTGGCGCTACAGGCTCTCTTGGCTATACTGGTTCACTAGGCTATACTGGTTCTGTTGGCGTGGGCTATGACGGTTCAACTGGCTACAACGGTTCTACTGGTTACACTGGTTCTACTGGCGTAGGCTACACTGGTTCACAAGGCAGCATTGGCTCTACTGGTTACACTGGTTCTAAGGGTGATACAGGCTCTACTGGCTACAACGGTTCTACTGGTTACACTGGTTCTACTGGCGCAACAGGCTACACTGGTTCTACTGGTGCAAGATCATATACAGTCACGAACAGTGGCGCATCTGCATATGTTATAGATGGATCTAATGATCCAACACTTTATTTGTTACGCGGATTTACATATCAATTTAATGTAAATGCGACTGGCCATCCTTTCTGGATTAAAACTGCTGCTGTAACAGGAACAGGCAATACCTATTCTTCTGGCGTAACAAATAACGGCGCAGCAGTTGGCACAATTACATTTGCTGTTCCATATGATGCGCCTAGCACACTATATTACATTTGCCAATTCCATAGCGCAATGCAAGGTGTCATAAGCATTAGCGATGTGGGCCCTGTTGGTTACACTGGTTCTGCTGGTGTTGGTTATACAGGTTCATCGGGTTCTACTGGTTATACAGGCTCTAAGGGTGACACTGGATTAACTGGCTATGATGGCTCTACTGGTTATAATGGCTCTATTGGCTACAACGGTTCTACTGGTTATACTGGTTCTATTGGCGTAGGCTACACTGGTTCAACTGGCTATAACGGCTCAGTTGGCTATGATGGCTCTACTGGTTATACTGGTTCTATTGGCGTAGGCTATACTGGTTCACAAGGCAGCATTGGCTCTATTGGTTACACTGGTTCTAAGGGTGATACGGGCTCGACTGGCTACAACGGCTCTACTGGTTACAGTGGTTCTACTGGCGCAACAGGCTATACTGGTTCTATTGGTTATAATGGCTCTACTGGTTACACTGGCTCAAAGGGTGATACAGGCTCTACTGGCTATAACGGCTCAGTTGGCTATAACGGCTCTACTGGTTATACTGGCTCTATTGGTTATACTGGTTCTAAGGGCGATACAGGCTACAATGGCTCTACTGGTTACACTGGTTCTAAAGGCGACACAGGCTCGACTGGTTATAATGGTTCTGTTGGCTATAACGGTTCAACTGGTTACACTGGTTCTATTGGTGTAGGCTATAACGGCTCTACTGGTTACTCTGGCTCGGCTGGTGCTGATGGTGATACATACCACACGTTTGCAACAGGTTCGTTTACGCTAGGTAATAATGGAAATGCTTCAGTTACTCTAACAACCACTAATGTAGATTATTCTCCAGGTCAAAGTATTATTATTGCTTATGATGGTTCCAATCATCAACATGCTACAGTCGTAACTTATGTTGCTGGCACTGGTGTACTAACATTTTCTAAGGATTCGCACACTGGTTCCGGAACTTATAGTTCTTGGGAAGTAAACTTAGATGGTGCTATCGGTATTCAAGGTTACAGTGGTTCTATTGGCTACAACGGCTCGACAGGATATAACGGCTCAGTTGGCGCAACAGGCTATAATGGCTCTACTGGTTACACTGGCTCAAAGGGCGATACCGGCTCTACTGGCTATAACGGCTCTACTGGCTATAACGGTTCAGTTGGTTACAGTGGTTCTATTGGCGCTACTGGTTACAACGGCTCTACTGGCAGCATTGGCTCTACTGGTTACACTGGCTCAAAGGGTGATACAGGCGCTACTGGCTACACAGGCTCGACTGGCTATAACGGTTCAGTTGGTTATACTGGTTCTATTGGCGTAGGCTATACTGGTTCACAAGGCAGCATTGGCTCTACTGGTTACACTGGCTCAAAGGGCGATACCGGCTCGACTGGCTACAACGGCTCTACTGGCTATAACGGTTCAGTTGGTTACACTGGTTCTATTGGCGTAGGCTATAACGGTTCAACTGGTTATGATGGCTCTACTGGTTACAGCGGCTCAAAGGGTGATACAGGCGCTACTGGTTACAACGGCTCTACTGGCTATAACGGTTCAGTTGGTTATACTGGTTCTATTGGCGTAGGCTATAACGGTTCAGTTGGTTACACTGGTTCTATTGGCGTAGGCTATAACGGTTCAGTTGGTTA
>Ga0114977_10000089_pt1 | contig 58826 bp, 112 predicted proteins | sample S_130805_MF_Meta_FD_87026 | JGI IMG/M metagenome (GOLD analysis project Ga0114977, IMG submission 87026) | Freshwater microbial communities from Lake Simoncouche, Canada to study carbon cycling - S_130805_MF_MetaG | ecosystem: Environmental > Aquatic > Freshwater > Lake | place: Lake...
TCAAATGTTTTACCACAATTCTCTGCTAAAATTTTAAAAAGAATATAATTATACTTTTCAGCCTCAATTTGATTAATCCTTGTATCTTGAACATTACCCTGGGAACCGTGAGAAACCATATGGGTCATAATTTTTGAAAAAATCAATGAAGACCTCTTTCCCTTTTTTCCACTTGACACAAGAATTGATCCCATACTCGCACACATTCCCACATTAATAGTAGCAATATCACAATTTACATAGTTCATAACATCTCTGATAGCTAATCCAGCTAAAACCGATCCACCTGGTGTATCAAGGTGCATAGTAATGTCTTTCTTTTTATCAACTGAATCTAAAAACATTAATTGTGCCTGAACAACTGAAGCCATTCTTCCATCAACACCCCCTGATACCCAAAGGATCCTGTCCATCATGAGCCTATCAAAGACTGACATTTGTGTAACTCGTAGTTCTCTTTCTTCTAATATCATTGGTGTTAAAGATGATTGATAATCAATAACAGCATCAACCGTTGTTCCATTTATACCTTTATGTTTAGTCGCATATCTTCTAAATTCTTTTCCTAAGTTTTCCATATTTGTTTTTTATTTATTGTTTTAGTTTATAGTTAAAATCTTATCAATTGTTTCGTTATTAATGACAATCCTTATGATGTCTAAAATCTTTTATACCAATATAAAGTGTTACTAATCCAATAACACCCCATACAACACCAAGTATTGGACTATGTAGAATAGAATCTTCTGGAAGTATTGAATCACTTACCAATAAAAGGGATTGTATAAATTGTAATAAGTGAAGAATTGCATGAATCAAATTAATTGATCCAAGTGATATTAATATCAATGATTTGTTTTTATTATTCATCTTATAATTCCATTTTGATTTTATATTCTTAGTCATTTAATAACTCTTTTAATTTATTATCTCTCATATAAGGTAGTAAATTCTCTAAATGTATAGTACAAGTTATATTCTCCATATGAGGCGTAACACCCCTTTTATCCTCAACAAAAACACTATACTCAACCTTAACATAATCATCAAATTTATTAACCAATTTAATAACTACATGGGGTTTTGTTTTCTTATCAGACCAACACATACCATCTTTAAGATAATCCCTTACTACTTTATCCATTTTTAACTCCCAATTCATCTAATTTCCTATTTCTTTCTACTCCTTTAGTAATATCAATCATATATCCCTTCATTACTACTGAGGCAATAGAGATATTTATGCAGGATAGCAGGCAAGGTATAACTGTAAATATTGGATTTTGAATTACACACCCATGAATATTTAATGATATTCCTAAATTATCATCCATTACTACTTCAATAACATCTTCTATCTTAAAATGGTGATGATATCCAAGATCAGAATCTACTAAAATACTAACATTATCTTTAACTACTTGTAAATAGTACTTACTCATATTCCTAATGTATTTAACTTATTATCTCTTAATCTTTCTAATTCTTCAGTTCTTATATAAAGAATAAATCCCTTATCAAATTTATCCAACTCATCTAATCTATAACTACCTATATCTAATCCTATATACTTTTGAAAAGCATTTAATATCCATTGAGCACCAATTCCAGGTATAGCAGATGATTCCTCATCAGTTAAATCCTTTTGAATAACAATTTGTTCATTATGTTTAACTATTAAACTCCACATTATATTCCTAAACCATTTAATTTATTATCCCTATCAATTGCAATCTTATTAACTAATTCACAAGCTATTTGATGTCCCCTTTCCGCTTCATCCCAAGTGCAATATCTTTCTTGATATTGGTCATGTTCACCACCAAATATCATTGTTTCAAATAGAACAGGAGTTTCACCACCAAATGAATGATCCATACCTAAAAATACGGTAGAAACACTAACACCACCAAATTGGTCTTTACCAACTATACCATTTAATTTTGATAGATCCCATTTAGCAGAATCAAAACAAGGAATAGGTGTTTTACCATCTAATATGTAAAGTACAGTATTCATATTCCTAAATTATTTAATTTTTCATTTCTTTTAATGTATAATAGAAAGTCATTCCTACTGGTGGACCACTACTTGAATAACTTACTACACTCATATTTATATTTAACAAATATAAGAATTTTATTTCTAAAATCAAAAATTAATATATACCTAATATATGAAACATATAAAAACATATAAAATATTTGAATCTTTAGAACAAGACGTTGAAGACATCTTTATTGAACTAAAAGATGATGGGTATGATGTTGAAGTAGATATCAGACCACAGGGTCTAGAAATGTTTTCTATTGGTGTTTCTCGTGATAATCTATTCAATTGGTCAGATGTTAAAGATTACTTTGAAAGGACTTTAGATGCTATTGGTGATACTTGGAAGTTAGGTAAAATAGTTCTTAACTATTATCCACAACCACTTAATTATAGGGTAAAACGTCTGCACTTGAAGTCTGAAAAGTTCTCAGGTTCAAATTGGAATTACTTTAGACAATTTGTTAGTGATTCTGAATTTGTTGAAAATAATATGATATTTGAAATAGCTTTTGTTTTTGATAAAAATGAATTCAAATGGATTGAAAAGAATGATAAATTACAAAGAAAATTTGAATTCAAAGATTTTAACGAGGCTTTAGCTTTTATTAATAGACTTGCTACTATTTGTGAATTAATGAATCATCATCCAGAAATTAACTGGGTTTATAATAAGATTGAACTTACCCTATCAACACACGATGCCGGTGATAAAATTACAGAATTAGATTATCAATTAGCAAATAAAATAGATGAGATACCTAAATTTTTAAATATAATATAATATATAAATCAATGAAATATCTAAAAACATTTGAATCAATGAATGACTACTCTGATAGAAATCTTAAACATTCTCGTTGTTTAAGATTTTTAGAAGATATGTCTCTTGAATTATCTGAAAACTTCAATGTTCAAATTGTTTCTTATGATGAAATTTATTACAAAGATTTACAAAATAAATTAGATGGTGTTGATGATGATTTTAAAGGGGATATAATAGTTAGAATACAAAAGAGAGGTGATTCAAATGTAATTAATCCATTTTATAATATAGGTTATGGAGCTAAACGATTTAATTACAATGATATTAAAGATGTATTATTAACAATGATAAGTTATATGGAATCAGAAAGATATTCAATCAGAGAAATTGAGGTGAGTAGTAAATATGTTCATAACTTAATACCAGTCCAATTAAAAGGAGAAGAATTAGAATTGAAATATAGACCAACTGAATTAGTAAATTATCCGATTGGTCAATTAGTAATAAATTTTAAGGCATGAAATATCTAAAAACATATACTCGTTACGAAATAGTTCCTGAAAAGACTAAATTATTTGAATCTAATGACAACTTTCTCCTAGATTGCCAAGATATTTTTTTAGAACTGAAAGATAACGGATTTGATGTTCAATTTAATACCTCTATTCCATTTTGTTTTGAAGTAAATATCAATTGTCCTAAACAATTACTATACTATTACACCTTTGAGGAAATATTAGAAACAATGCTTAGGTTAAATGACTTTCTTAAATTAAATAATAAAAAAGCCATTGTGTATGAAGGAGAATATCGATTATCAATTGGACCACTAAGCCATGTCATAAAAAATTATAGAGGAGAATATAAACTAACAAAATTAACAATAGTTATATTTATTAAATAATTCAAATGAAACATCTAAAAACATACAAAATATTTGAATCTAATGATAACTCTCTTTTAGTAAAAGATATTCCCGGATTTAATGTTCAATTTAGAGCATCAGTTACTAAAGGAATATTAATAGCTATTGGTGGTGCCGAGAGTAAAGGATCTAAAGTAGATATAGATAATAGTATTCTATCAGAAGTTATAAAAGTTTCTAGATTTGGAACGGATTCAAATATTATAATAATTCCAACCGCATCATCTTATCAAAATGAAATAGATTCTGAATATAGAACTACTTTTGAAAGAATTGGATGTAAAAATATAAAAACATTATTCATATCATCAAAAGATGGAGTAGATTCTGCTGATAATTTAGATTTATTAAATAATTCAAATATTGTAATGTTTTCTGGTGGTGATCAATCAAAAATAAGTGAATTTTTTCTAGGTACTAAATTTCTAAGTAGTTTAAAAAATAAATTTAACTCTGAACATTTTGTAGTAGCTGGTACATCAGCTGGTGCAATGTGTATGTCAGAAAATATGATAACTGGTGGAAAAGAAAAAGTTAAATGTGGTTTAGGTCTTTCTTTAATACCGGAGTTAATAATTGATACACACTTTATTGAAAGAGATAGACTTAACAGATTGATCCAGGCAATTTCTATTTATCCAAATAGAATTGGCGTTGGTTTAGCAGAAGATACTGCAATCATAATAAAGAATGATAAATTTAGGGTTATAGGATCTGGTAGTGTTACTATTTTTGATTCTAATAATTTAGAAAATAATTTGAAATTAAATGTCTTATCATCAGGTGACACATTTAATATACAACAAATGAAACATCTAAAAACATACAGTCTCTACAACAGAGTCTCTGAAAAGACTAAATTATTTGAATCAAACGAAAACTTCCTGCTAGATTGTGGAGATATTCTTTTAGAACTGAAAGATAATGGATTTGATGTTCAATTTAGAATTAAGAATGACCAAGGCTTCCCTTATACTGACCTCATAGCCGAAATAAATATCTCTAAAAGAGATGAATCTAATATGAATAACCCATACAACTTTGGGGAAATAAGTGAAACAATCTTTAGATTAAATGACTTTTTTAAATTAAATAACAAAAAGGCCACTATATATGAAAGTCCTCAATATTATGATATAGATTATATAGTAAAAACTTGGGGGAAAGACTATAGATTAAAAAGATTAACTATCTACTTAGAGCAATAGATATTAGGCGGATTTTAATAAAGATAATACCTTTTTTAATTGTGATGGTGGTGAGTTTTTTAAACCTTTATCATCTTTCATTAAATATTTATCATCATCCATATTCCATTTATTAATTTTTGGTTCCAATTCTTTTAATTTGTTAATAATTTCTGATGATTTTTCAACACCATAAACATTAAACATATCATCTATTTCTTCTACATCTTTTACCATATCTTTTAAAGATGGACTAACACGAACAGAATCATACAATATACTAATGGATTTTCCAATCTTTACATCATTTTCATCTTTTGAGTTATACATTTCAAATGTTTTTAGGAATTTTAAATCTATCATAATACTATTAATTTTTTTTATATATTAAATATATAATCTCATATTCCTAACCTATCCAACTTCATATCCCTTAACTCTTCCTTGGTTGGAATAACATTAAGTACATGTCTATTATCTATTACATAACCCTCAGACCTACCAGGATAAAGAAAAATCTCAACATCACTCTTAATACGAACCATATGCCATCCCATACCAACAACATACTCAATTATAGTATAAACATCAGAGTCATAAGTCCAAATATCATTTTCTGGGTAATTAGACATTACACTAACCTTATGAACCTTCATACCAATAGGATACCACTTCCTCAATAATTCCAATTGAAAATCCATAGGAGTAGAATTAAATCTCCTTTTCTCTACCTTAGTATGATTAAAGTAATCCCACTTCCTTAAGTATTTCTTACCAAATGTGCTCATTATACACCCAATTTTTTTAGATTCTTATCTCTTAACTCTTCTTTTGTTAATTTCCAGTCTGACCAATGGAAATTCAGGTTTGACACATGTAAGTCAATGTTCTTGATTTGCTTACAATAACACTTGGAACATAATCTAACATCCGTAGGCCATTTATTTTCAAATCCTTTTGGATTTGTTGAAGCGATTGATTTAATCTTACTACGCCATATTATATAAGTAACATCTTCTTTATAATACTTCCACTTATGTCCAAATATATTACACCTAAAACTCATTCTAATATCTTATTAATCATTATATCCCTCACTTCATCAATTGAATAAAACTTTTCCCTAGAATACCAAAAGTTTTGACCACTATCATTAATTATCTTAAATCCAATATCATCAACTTCAGTAACCAGATATGACTTATCTGGAGTTATACTGTTTGACCTAATAGATATATCATCTAAGACATCACAATTTCTTTTACACCTAACAATCATATACCCAATTCTTTTAACTTCTTTTCCCTAACTAGTACCAAATACTCTTGAATATTAATTGAAACATCATCAGCAACAACACTATTATTCTGACCACCAAACATAGTTAAATTATTCTTATACTTAACATTCCACCTATCAAAATAAACTACAATACGATCACGATTAAGATCAGTATTAATACCCTTAATCTTAATATCATAAACAATCTTAGTATCATATACAGGGAATAAATGTGAGATACCATTCTGCTTAAACAAAACACAATCCCTAATCAAATTCCAATCTAACTCTTTTAACTCACTCATATTCCTAAATCATTTAACTTTTTCTCCCTAACCAAACAGAGATCCTTAAACCTATTTATATTATAATACCACGATTTATTACCAACATCAATTACATATCCAATGTAATGAGTAAAGTTATAATGCCTAACCGAGTAAATAACATCTTTATCCAATAGGGGCTTATCATCATCCCCTCTCTTATAATACAAATCCTCATCCCCAAAATAAAGATCACTATTATCTACACAAACTACACTAAACTTCATAGTGACAAAGATATAAAAAATAATGATAAGTGAAAAATATTACAGAAATATAACTAATAAACACCCAATTGTTATCAGTATGAAATTATACTTCATATGCAATGATGTAGAAGCCAAAAGAGCTTCTTCACTACCTAATACCCTATAAACCTTACAATACCTAATAGAAAAGATAAAACCAGTAATACACAACAACATCGCCACAAATAGGGGTATACCCATCACCATATGAACCATCCCAAATATAATAGACTTCTTAATTCTATCACCTAAATCAATAACTCCTTCACGAAACATAATTTCTTCCATCTTAGCTAAATAAGGCAAACTAAAAGTCATTAAGACCCAAAACAATATGACTAGGGGAACATATCCACTAGTCATAGGTGATGTAACTAAATTCTGAGCTTGACCACCAGATATAAAACTAATCCAAGAAAACTTTAACCAAAGAGGAGGATTTAAGGATATAATAACACCAACAGATACTAAAACAGAAATAACTAATAAAAGAGCCCATACCCAATCCCTTACCCACTTTATATATAACTTTAATAAAGACTTATCTTTACGAAACATCTTAAAGGCATCCCTTATTGCCATTATTGTTATTAAATAACCAATTACCTTTATTACTACAATTATATTTCCCATTATTACAATTTGTTTTATTTATGTGATTACTCAGTTTAAAATTTTTTTTACCGAAATTTAAAATTTTTTTTACCGAAATTTAAAATTTTTCCATTGCTTCCCACCACAAATATACAAACAAATACCAATATAAACAATATAAAACCAGTGATTAAATTAAAAAACATAGAAGATATCAAATGGAACAAATGGGGCGGTATGATACACCCTAATGACTCCCTAATACAACACAATGACTCCCTAATGAAAGTAAAAGACCTAACCAAGGAAATCAAGAAGAATAGAAAGCAATGAGAGATATTAAAATCAATTCAATAATAGACCAATGGAAATAAAAATAATAGACTATAATAAAATACTTTACAAAGAAGTAATAATAAAAACACATCCAGAGTTTATCCAAAATATATACGCCAACACCCTACTGGAATCAGAAATAGAAGAATTCATTATAGAAGAACATAAGAAAGCAATAAGAATAAACAGAGATAAGAAACTGAATCAAATATACTTAACTAAATAATAATATGATAATAAGAGAAATAAAAGTAGGAGATAGAGTTAAAGTAACTACTGCATTTCCTTCAATTAGATTAAAAGGATTTAAAAAAGATAGAGTCAATGATGAAGAAAGAGTAGAAGTAATCCAAATATATGAACCAACGAGAAATGATATTCATAGAATCTTCAAAAGTATAATCCCAAGAAGATATAAAATAGAACTCCTAAACACCATAAATACAGAAGGGACTAATTTGACCAGATGGGTTAGTGAAGATGAGATAACTCTAGATTTAGAATATTATAGAAATATTAAACTAAATCAATTAGGATTATAATGTCTTACAGAAATTAAGTATCATAAAATTAAAACCCTGCCCTCCTCTAACAACAGTTGACATAAACTCTGACTTACTTAAAGGCCACTCAGGGGTCGTGAACTCCTCACTCCCACCAGATGTCTTACACTTAAGACAAGTAAAAACATCCCGATTGATAAGGACATTCTCATTACCACAATTTGGACAACATTCATAATATTCCCAATTGTCTCCTTCATAAAAAGATTTCTTAGAATTCAATGTATATCCAAAAGATTCTAAATAAGAAAAAAGGTGCTCAAATGTAGTAGACATATTCTTAAGAGATGTAACCACTCCCTCTCCTTCTCCTATCTCAATCATGATAAAATCATATTTGTCTTTAACCAAAACCTTATAAGGAATATGATTATCAGATAAATCAACTAAGATATCTTTACAATTATCAATTATCTGAGTATCTAAATTCTCTCTGAATTTCTTTAAATGTTTCATAGTTTATATATTAAATTGTCTATTTAGAAATTGGGTCGGATTTCTGTAAATGGGTCGAGGAGAGGGAGAATTTACTACAAAAAAATGGTTGGATTCCTGTAAGAGGAAAAAAAGATATACAGAAATCCGTGCATAATTTTGTAATAGATACAGAAATCCGGTTCTTTTTCTGTAGTAAAATGTGTCTCGCCTATAACAGCTCATATCAACCTGTCTGAACTCTTCTTTCAGTACTAAATCTTATATACTCAGTTGTCTACATTATGGCGATCAATAAATTAATATATATAGTATATGTCAGATGAATTTGAAGGCGCTAAGCGTAAGAAAAAAGTAGATAACCGTAAGAGGTTTATTGTCAGAATTGATCCGAATCTACACAAGGAATTTTTAGATTATTGTGAGAGCAATAGTTATGTAACTGCTAAGTTAGTAGAGAAGATACTAAGGGCATTTCTAAAGACTAGGGATGATAAGTAGTACTAATAATAGAGATAAGAAAGAGTTAGACTTATTTATGATGGAGATATCTGTTGATTTGGGTATTAAGCGTATTAGGCGTATGTTTATAATAAAGAGGATATTTAACTTATAGATTCTGACTACAGAAAAATGTGCGGATTTCTGTAGTCATTTTCAATGACTCTCACTTCGTGAGTATCTCATTTATTATATTATTTCTAAACAAAGGTGTTATATATCTACTATATGAATAAGGTTGGTATACTTCCATAGTTAGGGCCAATTCTTTTAATCCGTCTGATATTGATACATAATCTTCTAAAGATTGATGTGTGTAGTTATTGTTAATAACATCTACTTCTAACTTAAAGAATATATCACCGGTATGAATATCATATAGATTTAAGGTATAATTGTCAATTTGTTTACGATCGACCGGAACTATCTGTACTGAGAACCATTTCATATTATAACATTTCATGTGGACAACTTAATTTATAACACCTGTCTTGTGCATCTGAGGAGCTCTTACAAGGTATTAATTGATAGGTCTTAGTATTGACTATGTAATGTTCTTTATTAATGAGGATATGAGTATATCCAACTATGTCTTTCATTAAATCAAATAAAGTGAATACATCAGCATTACGACATAAAGTTATTTCGGCTTTAATATAATGACCGTTTTGAGGAGTATTAAATTTTATCATAGTGTAAAGATAAGGATAATAATTGATATATACAGAAAAATGTGCGGATTTTTGTATATATCAGATATTAATATATACTAAAAAATAAATAAATATATGATTAAGAAATTCAATCAATTTATATTAGAAAATGTTAATATAGCTGATATGAGAAAAAACATCTTAGATATTAGGGGTAAAGAGGTAGATGTTATTGGGTCTAAAGATATACTACCTGGATTTGAGGCAGATAATAGAGAAGGTGATGAAGATAAATCTTATTATGATTTAGTGTCACCAGTAGATAGTAAAGGTGAAGTACATGTCCTTGCTAAATTGTCAGTTGAGAAGGGTAAAATCACTAATATAGAGCAAATGAATGATGAATCTATTAATGATTATTTAACAAATAAGAAATAATATGTTTTCTTTAGCTTTTAGGATATTTATCAATAAATAACTTAAAAGTAATGTGGCATAAATCATCTCTCATGATTTGTATAATTTCTTTTTCTTCTGGTTGATTTAATTTAAGGTAATCAATTGCTTTTGAAGCTAGTGATGTATCTTCTATTGATTGGCAGTTATCAATAATTTCACTAACCATATTTACTTCTATTTGTCTAAGATAGGGGCTTGTCATTATTTTTGTCATTTTTGTTGTTTTTTGTTAATTTATGATATTAATACAGAAATATGTGCGGATTTCTGTAATTTTTTTAAGTGTTCTTTATTTTAACAAAGATAATCATTTTTAGTGAACTCTACAAATTATAAGTGGAGTTTTTGATATTATTTATGAGAAACATATAATAAGATATATAAATAAAATTAATGAAAATAGTATGAGTGTTGGTTGGCCAAGGTCTTAGACTTATTCAATTTATATTAGGATTAAAATTCAAAATTGGTTCCTATCATAAGGAGGATAGGATTGGCTTTTTTATAACCAACTTGTTCTGATCCTTTATCTAATGTTGTGTTAAATCTAATATTAGTATTTAAAACAAATTTCTTAGTAATTTTCCAATCTAAAGATGTGCCATAATATAGGTCTAGATTAAATTTATTTAGATAAGCTATATTTAGTGAATTATCTTTAAATATTTTATAAACATCGCTCATAAAAAATAACTGAGGAGCGATATTAACTAACTTCGTTTTGTATTTGTATGTGTACATTAACATACCTCTATAATTAACTTCACTGGATGGAGACATTTGAGGATAAATCAAATCAACAAAATTGCCTAAAGAGTCTACTGTATACTCACCTTGCCATTGGCCTTGGTAGCTTCCCCAAAATGTTTTAGATGCTACTAAGCTATAACCGAATGTTCCACACTTTTTAGTTCTAATTACATCTATAAATGATAGGGTGATGTCGTTTTGAAATTTAAAATCTGTTGAATAAAATGATTGTAAAGTGGTTGTTCTCTTTTCCACATTTCTACTAATACCCCATCCTATGCCATAGTATTTCCAAATAGGGTTTACTGATAGTAAGAATTTATGTTTCCATTTATCATTAGAGGATGATCTATTATATCCTAAGTTAAGAGTGGTAGATATTTGTTTTCTAATTACACCAATTGAAATATTTGATGTTGAAAGAACATCTTTTGAGAAATTAACATAAGATTGTAGAACACCTACATTGTTTAGATTACCACTTTCACCAAACAACTCTTTATCACTCAGTTTTAATGTGTCTGGTTGACCTATTTGACCAAATGATGTCCTTGGAAGAATGAGTAATAAAAATAATAATTTTTTCATTCATTATATATTAATTATATTATATCATTCTAAATCCTAAATAGATTTACTTTGGTAATAGGTTTATTTTGTTAATCTATTTTTCAATTTTTGAAAACCAAAGGTCAAAAAAAAAGCAGCCTACTTCTGATTTCTTCAGACATTTTATAGTCCGCCCGTCTGTGAGATCCTTATAGTTACCGCTATTACTACCTCATTTTTGACATAACAAAGATAAGGAATGATTTTGATATATCCAAATTAATATATAGTTTTATGAGATATATTAAGAAATTTAATGAGTCTTGGAACAACAACCCAAAAGTATTGTTAAAAGAAGAATATGTAGAAAAATACGCACTTGTTAATGAGTTTCTTACCACTGATTTAACTAATCTTAAATTAGCAATAAATAAATTCAAAGTTAAAGTTACCGATTCAAAAGTAATTAAAAACATAGAATCTATTATAACAGCTCAGTTAATAGATCCATATGCTAATATTGAAAATACTGTAGATCGAATACATAATTATTTTAAAACTATTAACACTCCAAAAAAATATGACGAATATTTATCACAAACATTTGACCAAGCACTTTATCTTAGCAATTTAAAAAAATTAACTGAAGATGAGGATCATTCGTGAATTGTTTCATAAATTGTTCTTTTTTAAATTTACTGCCATTTTTACAAGTTATTTTTATAACATATATATTATATGTCTAATATCTCATCTAAAAATCAAGAATTGATAGTGAGGTAAGAATTCTATAAAGATAACTATTAATCTTCTCCGTACAGAATCATTGCTTGTGCGTAGGTCATATAGTCTCCATCATGAGCAATACTAACACCGCCTTCTGTATGCCATCCATCTTTTAGGAATCTCATTACTGTCTTTACTAATTGATCTTTATCAGATGATTCTAATATTTCATATTTCATAAAACAAATATAAGGATAATAATTGATATAATACAGAAAAATGTGCGGATTTCTGTATATTAAAAAATGTAAGTACTGTATTATTTTTTTGTAATACTTATTGTGATGTTATTGAATTTTCTATCAGCACCTACAAATACTTTCTTACCAATCCATTTGGTGAAGTCAACATCTTTATAGTAATCTGTGATTTCTTTATCTACTACTTTAACACCTCTATTAGTTGCCATCGCAACTCTACTTAGAACATGCCAACGCATTCTAGTTTCCCAATACGCAGTATCATATCCAAATTCTTTTAAGATATTAAGTGCATAAAGATCACACCAGAATTCTTGTTGATATCTTTTACCAGTATCACCATCAATGATGTGTTTAATCTCATGTAAACAAACACCAAATCTATCTATGTCAGATACATAAGGAATTTTTATTTCCCTGGTTTCCCATATAGCCCAACCACAAGAAGATTTACTTCGTTCAGAGATTTTAATCTTATGTTGTTTAATAAGTTTATTAAGATAGGTCTCAGCTTGTTTTTGGTTAAACATCATAGTGATTTGATTTAGATTACAAATATAGTTATTTTATTTCACATACACAAATTTGGTTATATCAAAATCATTACTTACTAAAGTTGTTTATATGAAATATAAACACTATCTTTGTTATGTCAAATATGACGGGACCTTATTACAAATAAGTAATTTATTTATTTATTTATTAATCAATTATATTAAACCAAAAAACAATTCTATTGCCTTTAGTTTCTGTTTCTGGTTTAGATTCTAATTCATCTAATACCTCCTCAAACTTATAGGATACATCTTCTATAGTTTTTGTTCTACCATCTTTATTACCAGCTACCTCATATCCAAAATAATTAAACCTTATTAAAGTAACATCACTAGCACCTTCTTTATTCATTATTATATCTTTAATATCTAAAAGAAAGTTTAATTGTTTAAGGTCAGAGTTAATATCTGAATATAATATACCACTACGGAGATTATATGGATCATTACCATCCTCTAAAAAAAACCCAACTTCTATTTGTTTACCATACTTAGATTGATTAGCAGTTACAAGTGTAAAGAACTTTCTAATATTACCATCTTTATCTTCTATATGTGGATAGATATGATCTAGTGATGTTTTTATACTATCTGATAATTCAGATATTAAGTTACTTGATAGACCAGACTCATTAAATCTTTTTAGATATTTCATAGTTGTATTTTTATTTTATAATTGTATCGGAGATTCATCTCCATTTGATTCTTCCATATCAGGAGGAAATGCACCATCAAGCCAATCTTGTAGTGGAGTATCACCACCAACCATTACAATATCATCCTTTATAGAATAAGAACCAATACCCAATTCACGGATTGGCAAATCTTCAGCAGTATCATAAGTTTTACCACCAATGGTAATAGGTTTAATAGGTGTGTGACTCATTTCTTCAGAGAAGTTCTCAAATAATTTAATATATTTCATAATTGTATATATTAACTAATTTTTACAATAAAAAAACCCTCTTATTATTAAGAGGGTTTTTTATTTATATAATTGTTTTAGATAACAAAAGGGAAGTTGAACAATTCTAATCCAAGTGGTTAAATCCTTTTTGAGAAAATGATTTAGCTGCTTTTAAGAAGTCCATCCAAGCCTCTCTAAGTTTAGAGACATTACCTTGATACTCTTTTTGGTAACTTTCAAAGTTCCATTTATGATCTCCAAATGCTGTACTAACGGTTGGATTAGAGGCATATTCATTACCCTTTTTAAGATCTTTGTTTTCAAAGTGTCTAATACTTTCTTCAATAGGACCTAGCTTTTCAGAACTTATTATCTCACCATAATTATCTAACTTTGGTAACAATTCATTCCATTTTTTAAGCATCTCAATATCTTCTTCAACAAGTCTAAATGAACCAACATCCTCTTTATCAAAAAGAGTTTGTATTGTTCTTATCCAGTCTCCATTACCTTCATTTATTTCACCAAATTTTTTAATATGTTTCATAGATTTATTTTTTATTTTTATTATTGTATATATTAATTATTTAACTTCATATTGTTCAAATAATTTAATATGTTTCATAATTGTATTTATTTTATTATTGTATATATTAACTAATTTTTACAATAAAAAAACCCTCTTAATTAAGAGGGTTTTATTTAATATAATTGTTTTAGATTAAATCTTTTATCATAGAAGGATCTACTTTGGAATCCATATTATCAAAAGCCATTTCAATGTTGTCATCTTTAAGTAACGCCATAACCAATTTTTGGTTATATCAAAATCATTCCTTATCTTTATATTATAAAACCACTACAATATGACATTTAACATAAACCAAAGATTTCAATTCCTTAATGACCTTACAACTATGGTTGTTAATAACACTACTCCTTCCTTAATCGTAACTGGTGAAGGCGGCCTAGGAAAAACTCACTCTGTTACCGAAACTATTAAATCAAATGATTTATCAGAAGATAAATATGTTTTCTTCAAAGGTTATTCAACCGCCAGAGGTCTATATAATACTCTTTATGATAACAATGACAAACTAATTATCTTTGATGATTGTGATTCTGTATTAGATGATAAAGTAGCCCTAAACATCTTAAAATCAGCCTTAGACTCATATGAAAAGAGAACTATATCTTGGATGGCTAAGATGAATAATGATGAATATCCTCAGCAATTTGAATTTACTGGTAGAATTATCTTTATATCTAATAAATCAATATCAGCTGTAAATGAAGCTATCCGTTCAAGAAGTTTAACAGTAGATTTAACTATGACACCATCAGATAAGATTGAGCGTATGAGCGCTATCTTAGAGAATATTTTACCAGAGTATCAATTAGAATTTAAGAAAGAAGCATTAGATTTCTTATCTGGTGTTTGCAATGAAGTAAGTGTTAATATGCGTATGTTGATTATGGTAACTAAGATGAGATATAACTATCCAGATAGATGGAAAGATTTAGCTTCTTATATGGTTAGAAGTTAAAAGATGAGTTCACAAATAAAAAAACCTCTGAATTATCAGAGGTTTTTTTGTTATATTTTAAATAGATAAAAATGCTATGAAAAAACTAAAACATGTTAAATTATTTGAATCTTTTGTAAATAGGTTTTTTATTATCTTTCAAAGTGTTTATTATCAAAATCTTCAAACTTCTTATAAAGTGAATCAAATCCTATTCTTACACTCATAAAATCATTAAGGTATTCTTGTAGTTCTTTTTGTAGTTCCTCTAAACGAGCATTTTTAAGATGTGGATTTATTGTTTCGATAAAATCCATTTCATCTTTCACTTTATTTAAACTATCCTTGATAGCATACATATCGTTAATCGAATTTGCATTTATAGCCTCTTCTAATCCTTCAATAGCATCAATCTTATCTTTAATTTCAGCTGGACTTAAATCATCCATTTTACGAGTTGTGCTATTGAATTTATATCTTGAGTTACCCATATTCTTTTGTTGGTCATCAGTATTAGGCTTGTTTTGTCTGTTCATTTTCTTCAATTCTTCTTTTTCAGCATTAGGATTAGCTGAGAAGTCTTTGAAATTAACTACTTTTCTATTTACATTGAATGTAGGTGGATTATCTTTATAAGTCATTTTATAGAATTACTTTTTTTTATATATTAAATTTAACATATCATTTCTTTCATTTTAGAGGATGTCTATTTTTTATATATACATATGATAAAAACAAAAATCAAACAAAAAACCAGTCACTATAATGACTGGTTTTTTTATATAAATAATTGAGGTCAGATAGAAGTTAATCAAAGAATTTATTTAATAATTAATTTCTTGAGTCTTATTTGTAAACTTAATACATTTAAGTTATTCATTATTAATGAAGCAAAATATGTTCCGACTGGTAATTCACTTGTGTTAATTCGGAAAAAATTCTCACCCTCAGCTAAATAAAATTCCTTTTTAATTGTTACAACCCCTATTCCATTATAAATATTTAAAATACCTTTATCATTTTTAGTTGAATTTATTCTAAATGTAATTTCATCTGAACTTGGATTAGGGAAAAAATTAAACATATCTAAATTTTTAATTGGTTCCTGTAGTGTAAGTAGAGCATTTGGATCATTATATTTTATAGAAAATTGCAATGAATCTAAAGGATCTAAAGTATTTATAAAAGAATATTTAATATAACTGTATCCAAATACAGACACCTCATCTAAATCACAACTTAAAACTTGATTGTTTCCTTGAATAGATGATGCAGATTGACCTGGAGTTAAGGTTATAGAATGTGGTGAAATTACAGTACTTGCTAAATAACAATTTCCAGCAAAACAAAATCTAGCAACAGCAGTAGTAGAATTAACTGAATTTAAAACAATATCATATCTTTTTACAAAATATGATTTTGTAGAATTACTAATATTTTTAATGTCTAAAATAATCTCTGTTGTGTTTTCAGCAGTAGTTGTAGTGTAAATTGTAGATCCAGATGCAACTGTATTTGTAGTGTTGATAAAATTAATTAAAATATTATCTTGACTAAATACTTTTAAAGAAAAAAGAACTAAATTAATTAATATTATTTTTTTCATTACCCCAATTAGAGTCATTCTCTTTTATTTTATTTAAAGTTTTGAAAGCTTTTTATTACACTAGGTGATAAATTAACAGGATATCCATCATCTTTATTTATAACAGATTGATTACAAGTACATTCATCACAACATTCACAATCTTCTTGACCATTACATTCATCACAACATCCACATCCAACTTCTTCTGAATCATCTCCTGACATCATATCATTATCATGTGTTTCATGTTCGTGGTCAATATTATGTCCTGCTAAAAAATTAAATACTTCTTCAATATCATCTTTAGATGTGGCTATATGGTCTACTGCCCAATTATGACCATCTAGTAAGATTGCATCAACTTTAGCTTCATCCATTTCTAACATCTCATCTACTAATCTTTTAATAGTTTTAAGGTTTCCAAAGAACATATAGTTACTAGTTTCACCGTGTTCTTTTAATAAATTAGACTCGTTAGATGTATAACTTTCAAATTTTTTTATTAGTTTCATAGTATTTACTTTATTTTTATATAATTATATATTATATATAGAAAATGAATTATTATCCGTATCTTTAAACTAATATAAAATAATGAATAAAATAAAACTGATTATATCAATACCCCTATTCATACTAATAAGATTGGTATTAATGTTTTTCAGTTCAATTATTTGGTTATTTAATAAAGAGTTATTTAATGATTGTAATGCAAAAGAAATTTTCACAAAGAAAGATATAATTAGACATTGGAAAGATTTTGATTAATAAAGACAACAAACACTTAAAAAATAGTATAACTAATTAAATTACCAAGTATGGTTCCAAGACATCTATCCAGATACTGGGAAAATATCTTAAACTCAACTAATATATAGTTGAATCATTAGTCAAAAATAATGAAGACCTAAACAACTTCATTGTATCAATATATTACTCATCATGAAAAAGTATTTATTTCCATTCATGTTAATGTTATCCGTTGGTTGTAAACAATATCAGTCTACACCCAGTTGGAACACCTGTGAGCAATATGAGCACATTTATACCCTACCTGAAAACAAAAACAAACCATGTATTGTAGAACAAATTATTTACAATGATGTTAAAGCAATTGGATATGTTACTCCTTGTGGGTGTTTAATAGTGATACCACATCCATCATTTAATGCAGGACTAAAATTCAAAGTTGGAGATACAATTTATTTAAACAAATAAAAGATTATGAGAACAATAATAAACAAAATCAAAAATTTAATTAGATGGTTTCCTGTCATTTGGAAGGACCAAGATTGGGACAGTGAATACACATTGAACATTTTAATTAAAAAGCTAGAACATCAAAGAGATTTCTTTTTATCTAAAGATACTAATCTTGCTAACAGTCTGGAAACAGCTGATGAGATACAATGTGGTATTGATAAACTGAGACGCACAAGAGATAGTTGGGAGCATTATGAACAACCAGCACATGATGAATTAGATAACAAGTGGGGAATAGGAGTAATGAGAACTGAAAAGTATGATGATTATTGCCGTGAAATTATATTTGATAGGGAGTTTGTCAAAACACCAAAAGATGAAGCAAAATATAAAAAAGAGTTTGCTACTAAACTGGCAAAAGCAAGAGAAGAATATGCTAAAGACAAAGCAGAAGCTTATTTATACCTTGCAACTAACATAGACAAATGGTGGGATTAAAAAATAAAAATAAAACAAATAAATTATGAGTTACATTATCGGAAAAGCTTGCGTTGATTGTATGGACACAGCATGTGTAGATGCATGTCCTGTGGATTGTATTCATGGACCAATAGACATTGAGGGTTCAGGTACAGAAGTTGAGAAACAAGGCAGAAGTGCCTTTCTAGGTGGGCAATTATTCATTGACCCAAGCACATGTATAGATTGCGGGGCATGTATTTCAGTATGTCCGCCAGATGCAATTTATGAAGATGAAGACACTGCAATCAAATCAGGTGATGAAGAGTCAGTACATAAGAATTATAAATTTTTTGGACAAGAATATCAATAAAAAGAAACTATGAAAAAAACAATTATGATGGTATTACTAGTAAACTTACTAAGTTTTACAAAGGCAAATGCACAATCCTTTAATAAAGAAACAAACTACAAACTACAATTCAATCCAACAGTACTTGGAGCAGTTGCTGGTGGAGGATTCATTGTAGCTGGAATATTAACAACTCCAGAAAAGAAATGGATTCCAGACAATGTAAGTAATTCATCTACTTTCTATGGACAACAAGGACATTGGGAAAAACAAAAGATTTGGGAATCACAAAGTCGTATGGCAGCAATTGCGTCTGGGTTATTAATAATAGGATTATCTATAACACTTAACTTTTAAACTGATGAATTCATCAAAACTAATTTTAAGTAATAAACTCAGTAACTTGTTTCGATATTTAATCTACAAGCGAGCACGTTTCTTAGTAAGGTTCCGGAGACTAATCAATAAAAAACTTACAGCTGATGCGGGTGTTTGTACTGAAACACAACAACTTGCAATTGCAGTTATTAAAAGAGCTATTAACTTTAATAACTCTGAATTGTTAATTGCTCCACTTTCAGGCACTAGATATGTTCATGTGAATGATATCTTTATTAGAATTGAGTTTCGAGATATAACAATAATTGACGGAGTATATTCTTATCATGTTACTATACCAGATTATTATGCTGATAAAATCTATCGCAAGTTTAACTTAAAATTAGAGACAAAGAGAAAACTATGGGAAACCAGTATCTTAACAAAAACAAATAGAAGCTTATCTAGTATATTAAAAGATTTTGAAAAAATAAGTACAACTAACATCGTACTAAAATGAAAACATTAATCACACTACTTATAACCATCAAAGCATTTGCCATTCAGCACAACCCATTAGACTCAACATATTACATTACTCTACCAACATGTGATATAGTCGCTGATAGAGTATTTAAAACAAGTGCAGAAAAGGCAGATTGGAATAAATTAAAAGCAAATGTTAAAAGAGTTTATCCTTACTCAATTTATGTTAAAATGAAATTATCTGAAATGGATGCTCAACTCTATTTTTATAAAACAGAAAAAGAGAAGAACATATTTATTAACAAGTCAGAAAGGGAGCTAATTAGTTCCTTTGAATCAGAGATTAAAAAGTTAACTGTTTCACAAGGTAAAATACTAGTAAAATTAATTCATAAAGAAACCAATTCATCATCTTATCAAATTATTAGAGAAAGAAGGGGCATAGTTCCATCAGTGTTATGGCAAGGAGTATCTTTAATGTTTGGGGGTAACCTAAAAGTAGAATACAATAAAGACACAGATAGAAATATAGAAGACATAGTTAATTTAATTGAATTAGGATTATTATAAAATATCTATAAATATTAAAATTAACTTAGACATATCAAAAATATTTCATATCTTTGTTTATTAAATTATTATTAATCTTATTAAAAAACAAAAAGAATGGGCAAAGTAATTGGTCAAATCGGTGGACTTCGTGTTCGCCAAACAGAAACAACTGGTCAGGTAGGTAACAAAACAGTAACAAAGTCAACAACAATTGGCATCTACTCTGGAAAGAAAATGATAGAAACTGGATTCAAAAATAAAGAATCAGCTATCGCTAGAGCTAAAGAAATACAAGCTAAGCTTGTTAAATAATTATTAAAAAGAAATAAGGGTCCTCATTACCATTATAATAAAAAGCGAAGAAGAAGTAATGTCAGCTATAATGGTTATGTAATGTCTATGATGCTATAAGTTTTCATACTTTCCTATAGTAGAGATAACGGGACTATTTATTAACAACAAACAAACAAGATATGAAAAGCAAAGAATTAGAAATAGCACTAACCACTTACATTGCATTAAAGCATAATCAAGATGGATGTATTGGGTTTATAGATGGATACACTCAATGCCAAGAAGATATGTTAAAAATCCTAAAAGAAGAAATTAAAAGAGCATTTATACATGGTCAAGGAAATGCTCAAATGATGGAAGCTGGATTAGAAAGAGATGAGATTGAAGATTATATTTATTATAGAATGTTAACATTAAACAAACAAGACTAATGAGACTAAAAGTAAAAGCTAAACCACAACTTTGGGACAAAAAAACAATAATCAGATTTGCATGGTATCCTGTAAGAGTAGATGATATAATAGTTTGGTGGGAAATGTACGAATCAACTTATGCCTATAGAAAAGATTGGTTTTATGGATGTTATTGGAATCTCGTAGAAAGAAAAGTATTTAATCAAAAACAAGACTAATGAAACAAACAGCAGTAGAATGGTTGATAGACATGCTTATAACAGAAAATGAAGTTACTTTGAAAGGAGAAAATTTCAAGCTATTTGAAATGGCCAAATCAATAGAGAAAGAGCAGATAATTAATGCTTGGATTGCAACGGATAATGAATTACAAAGAATAGCAGCAGAACAATACTATAATGAAACATTTAATGATGGTTTAGAAAATGAACCCTATATTTCAGATAACTTTCAAATTGGGCCTGATGGTGCTTATGAACACACTGAAGAATGGAATACATTACCAAAGAAAAAAGCAAAAGAATTAGTTAATAAGTTTTCAAATGAATGTTTATTGACAACAGATGGAGGTAAGGTAGCCGCTTTATTAGCAGTAGAAGAAATATTAAACACAATAGAATACTCATCACAAGCAGATGAGTTAAGTAAAGTAAATTATTGGATTGAAGTTAAAAAAGAAATAGAAAAGTTGTAATTATCTTAATCCGTTACAATAATTAATTCCCCTTCTATTATAAAACGGAAATCTCCCTCTTCTAAAACCATCATTACCATTATCTGATTATCACTAATAATAGTGACCGGTAATGAATATTGATTATTATAAACAAATCTACGAACCCTTTCAGATAAATCAAAATCACTTAAATTAGATAGATTAAGTTTCCTCATAGTATTTGTTATATATTAAATCTAAGACAACTTAATAAATTATAATATATAATTTAATGTTGAATAAAGATTATATAATTCCTGCCTTAGGTGGAAGACTCGGTAATAATATGTTTATGATAGCACACGCTTATGCAAAGTCTCTTGAGTTTAATAAACAAATGGTTATTGCCAAAGAACAACTAATATATGAAGGTAATGATTATTCAAAAAACATCTTTAGTAAATTCCAGTTTATTGAAACCTTTGATGATAATAAAAACTGTAATCTACAAATCCCTTCAAATGATAAACATAGTATTTATGTTGGGTATTATCAAAGTGAACGCCACTTTCAAAAATGGAGTGAGAATATAAAGTGGTTGTTTGGTCCTACATTTGAATTTATTACAAGAATAAAAGAAGAGATTCCAATTATCTTCCAAAAAGAAGTTACTGTTATAAATGTTAGAAGAGGAGATTATCTTCACTATCCTAACTATCATCCTACCGTGTCACCAGAATATATATTTAAGGCCCTGGAATTGGTTCCTTCTAAACAATACTTAATAGCTAGTGATGATATTCCATGGTGTAAAGAAAACTTAAATCTACTAGGTGCTATATACTTAGAAGGGTGGAAGAGTCATGAACAATTATGGATTATGTCTATGTGTCATCATTTTATTATTTCAAATTCATCATTTAGTTGGTGGGCAGCTTATTTATCTAGAAACCCTAATAAGAAAGTTGTTTCACCAGAAACATGGTATGGTCCTGAAGGACCTAATCAATGGAGTGAGATTTATTGCAAAGGGTGGATTATACTACCAACAAAATTTAAAGATGGATTTATTTATCCTGTTAAAATTAAAAGACCAAAATATAAGATAATTTTAAAGACTACTCATAAAAATTTATGGAGAGTAGATAATTGTGCTAATACATGGTTAAAGGGATTAGATTTTGTATGTCTTACTGATAAATTATCTAATAAATATCCAGAAATATCTGGTTCTTTAAAAGAAGATTATAATAGTTCAGAAGAAAAAACTGTACACATGATTAATTTAGTTAAAAACACTTCACAATTTGATGAATATGACTGGTTAGTATTTATAGATGATGATGCTATTTTAAATGTAAATAAATGGGGAAATATTATAGAGTATTTAGATAAAAATATTGTTTATGGACTTTATATGCATGGTTCTTATCAACCTCAACCTACTTTAATATATCCATCAGGAGGTTCTGGTTATTTCATATCTCCTCAGAGAATTAAAAATAGTCAAAATATGACTGATAAGGGTTTTGGATTTGAAGATGTTTCTATAGGAAAATGGATAGAAGAAAATGAAATAACTCTATTAGATCATTATTTTATTAATGGTGAAAAACACAATTTATTATTAAATGGATGGTTTCCTTTTCCTGAAGAATATGATAAAATACCTAAAAATGAAGTGAATGATTCAGACTATCCTCAAAAACTTCTAAATAGTATTATAAATCATCAAGAAAAACAACTTTGGTTAAACCAACATTTAACACATCATTATATAAGAAACATTCAATTTATGGAATATATAAACAAAGCATTTAATATGAATAGACTAACAGAAATAGCAAATAGAATAGGCACAGATAAGGGCACAATGGATTATGGTCACCATTACACCATCTTATATCATGAGTTATTAAATGAATTATCTAAGAGACATGTAAAAATGTTAGAGATAGGTGTAGCCGATCCTAGATTTCCTGGAGCATCTCTTGAAATGTGGAATGAATACTTTCCTGATATTGAACTTATAGGATATGATATTAATCCAGATGCTAAACAGTTTGAGAAAGATAATGTATATGTGTTTATTGGAGATCAAAACAACCCTGAACATCTTGAAGAATGTATCAAGACTTATGGAGCAGATTATGATTTAATTGTTGATGACGGATCTCATTATGGAGAACATATAGTTACAAGTTTCAAAACTCTTTATCCATATTTGAAAGAAGGTGGTATATACATCATAGAAGATTTACATGCTGCACAGTTAGATGAGAAGAAGATGATTGAAGAAATTAAAAATCTTAATTATGAATGTAAAGAATTTTATCAAACACATCATAATAAACTTCTAATTATAGTTAAATAAAAAATTTTATAGTTACCGATATTACTAACTCTTTGACATGAATGTTTTTGATACAATTAGGGTTGAGAATTCTTTATTATATAAATACCCATTGATGCAGCACTTACAATTGATATCCATTTGTATATCTTTTGTCTTTTAATATCTTTATTACTTTTAATAATAGTTTCATTCAATAAAGATATTTCTGAATTTTTTAATTTTAGGGTATTAACTTGAGAAGTTATATTGGACTGTAATTTAGACTCTATCTTTCTATACATACTTATTGTTTGTCTACAAGAAACAGAATCATCATAATTCTGGGAAAGTAAATCTAAACTTAAAATCAAAGAACTTAGAAGTAATATTTTTTTCATAACACAATATATATTAAAATTTAAATTCTCATATTATAATTTTTTGAAAGTTATATATACTTTATGTTTAAATATATCTCAGAAATATTATCACAATTTACAAAGACTCAAAGAGTAATGGCTCTTCTAATGGTGCTTACTACAATTACTATTATTACTATTGGTCCTAGTTTAATTGATTCTATTACTACAGATAGAAAGGAATTAGAATTAAAGATAACTAAACAAACAGATAGAATAACTTCATTAGAGAATCTTACGGATACATTAGATTTTGAGATTAGAAAAAATCAAAGATCTTGTACTCAAGAGATATATGCTAGAGAAGAAGAGTTTATTAAGATGTTAGATGAAATTAGAGCAGAAGTTTTTAAGTCAAAATTATCTACACATAAGAACCGGTCTAATGCAATGATGAGGTTTAATGATACTATTAATTCTAAACCAATCACTCATATTGAACCTAAAGTTAAAGTAGATATTCGGTCTTTACTTAACAAGATTGATGAGATGAAAAAGAAGATTAATCATTAAACAATAAACTTAGAAGTAATAGGAAGGTAAGTAAAAGACCAACACACATTACTGCAGATAATTGTTTAAGATTCTTTTCTGGTAGGTTTTTAAGACCGTTAAGAGGATTATAAAAAAACATATCTTATATATTAGATTAATTGTTTTAGTTTTTGATCTCTTATTGATTTAATATCATGCGCTTTTATTCTTCCTATGATAGTCACATAGTTATAAACAGATGTGTCACATCCACACCCACAACCATCACCAGCACTTCTTGACTTAACTAAATCACTATCTATGAAAGTTATTTGTTCAGACCAATCATAACCACCACGGTAGTAGTCAATATTCTTATTACAGAATTTGACATAGTGTTGAGCTGCTTTTATAGTATTAAATATAATCATATAGTTAAATAAAAAGGTATTGATTCGCCCTTAATCGGAACCCGGAGGTTGTAGAGCTTTCACACTACGCTCTCTCAAAGGTTGTAGAGCTTTCACACTACGCTCGCTCAATACCAAGCGAAACAAACAGAGAGGTGAAATCATGTTTGGAGTTAACCTTATTTCACATAAGGGGTTGCCTTTCTATTGTTCTCTCCGAATTCGAGAGACTCAACCAATAATATAAAGATACGGATTATATTTGTAATATTTTACTTATAATATCTAATTTCTTTATATTTAGTATTAGTAAATTTTTTTAATATCTTAGTCATTTCTACATCTTTATTAAACCTCACTATTAATGTTTCTAATGTATTTGGACCATGAATTGATTCATAATGTTCTTTACTCCTATAATCTTGTGAACGATTACAAGTACTGTTTATAGGTATTGCAGTTGCCCTTACCCAAACTACAATCTTTGCAATAGGTTTATTTTGATAATAAACTGTATCTTTATTTACTGACCATTCCATTAGTTCATTAGTACTAAGTAATTGGGGTTGAATTATACAACCGGTTAATAAGATAAGTAATATAAGAAATGTTTTTTTCACAACTTATTTATTAATTTAATCAAGTGTCTTTTTTATATTTTTGATAATATGTTTTGTATTTGCCTTTTAACAAAGATATATAAAAGAATTAATATATACAATATGGGTTCAAGATTATTTGCTTATAATTCGGGAGCAACTGTTTCAGGTGCTAGTCAATCAGGAAGTTTAGCAATTTCTAATAATTCTAGTGGTGGTGGATCAGTTAGTTGGTGGAATGGACCCGATGAAGATTTAGGATATGTTATTGCTTATCCAGATACTAGTGGTAAAAGAAAAGCTGCTGGTGTAACAATTAGTGGTAATTCTGTTGGTTTTCTAAGAACTACAGTTAAAACAGATGTTGCTTTTTTATCAGTTGTTAATTATTTAACAAATCAAGGTTTTTTAACGGCATCTGTAGCAGCTAATTGGTTAAGTACAAACGGTTATTATACATCTTATTCTGTTAGTACTGATTTAGGTACTTTAGGAAACCCAGCTGTAAGTGCTCAAGCTATTTATAACTCAGGTCAAACTACAGATGGTTGGTATTATATACAAACTTCTAATATGGGTTCACCAAGACAAATATATTGTAATATGACTGATCAGGGTGGTGGTTGGATGTTAATGACTTATAATCCAAATGTTAATATTTCATCTGGTACTCCTTATCCAAATCAATGGTTAGGTGGAACTGGATCATTTGCTTCAATGATTTCAATTGATACAAGACAAGTTTGGTATAATAGTGGAACGGCTCAATGTACTCAAGTAATGAAGATGGCTACATCGGCTACTGCTTCTTTAACACCTTTATTAACTAATATGCAAATTGCTAACAAAGTAGTTTATACTAATCCAAATAATCTACGATTGACAGCTACATTCTCTTCTTCAAGTGCTGTATTTACTACTAACACACCTATGACAGGTACTTGGTCAGGTGTTAAAGGACATACTCAAATGACTAGTAATTTAACAGTAAATGCGCCAGGTGATTGGGTTTATGCTACAAGTGGTGGTTGGTGGACGGTCTGTGGACCATCTACTCAGTTATCTGCGGATGGTCGAAGTGGTAATGCTCAAGGATCAGGTTCATGGACAAATATTTCAAATAATAATATTTATGGTATGGCAAATGTTACCGCTACCACTAATTCACTTAGGTCAGATATTAAAACATATGCTGTTTATATTAAATAAAATTAATTATGGAAAATCTAAGACAAATAAATGATATAAATTATATACCAAATAAGGGTGATACTGTTTATTTAGATAACAGATATGGATGCTTATTAGATAGTGAATTCAATCAAATACTTTGGTCCGACAATGAAGAAGTTGAAGATTGTATAGGTGGTTGGTCTTCTTTTTTACAAGCAGGTGGTTACATACTTGTTATTTAAAATTAAATATAAACATTTTTTTATTCAAATATATTCCGTATATTTGTTATATGAAAAAATTAACTCTCACACTTATTTTATTGACTTGTGTTCAATTCGCAAAAGCAGAAGGCAACCCACCACTTACTATTGAGTATAAATATAAGACGGCATCAGACACCACTTATTGCTCTAATCTAAAATTAGATGATAACTTTTGTTGTAATTTTATTATCACTTCTAGTCCATCCAAAACTAATGATAATATTATGTTAATCAAGCACACTAAGACCGGAGTTGTACTAGGTACCTTTTATGGTAAACCCCCAAAGAGTTTTATTATGGAAGTTTGTAGTAAACAAGGATATTTAGATCCAGATAAAGTTGATAAGATAGTTGCAGATATGTTAAAGGTTAATTGAGATGTTAGTTATTTTATCATTAAGGGTGTAGAAGATATACAACCTGTTTCGGTTATTATTTCGGTATAATAAACACCAGTTGGTATTTTACTAATATCTATTTCTGCTTTATATCTACCAACTGATTGTTCTTCATTAATAATAGTTTCTATTACATTGTTTTTTTTATCTACTATTCTAATAGTTATTCTATTTTTATAAGGAGTGGTGTATATAATATTCAATATTGATTTAGATATGTGTTGGCACATATCACTCTCAATCTTAGTAAAATATATTTTTTCTAAAGATACTATATCAGGAGAATCATCAAATAATTCTTTATCTCCTGAGTAAACCCATTGTAAATCATCAATCACTATATTACTTTTATGTTCTGCAAACTTAGGACTAAAACCGTGGAAAGGACTACTACTTGGATAAATATTAATCTTAGCAGAATCACACTTTGTTGTAGGTGATGTATAAATAATAGGAATATTTAATTGTTTATAAACAGATGTTGAGGTAGTAATGATTGATAATTTATTACTTTTTCCTGCAGTTGAACTTCCCCTTTTCCATACTTGGATATCAAATAATAAAGAATCTCCTGATTGAGGATAAAACTTATACCAACCAATTAAGGCAATTGGAGAATTAGATGAATGTAAAGATTCAACTCTGTGTATTTGTGATTTTAGACTTATTGATAGGAGTAGTAATAAAGTAAATATAGTTTTCATTTTTAAATATCGGGTTTAATCTATATATAAAGATAATTACTTCTATTAGAAATTATTATTATATTTTTTGATAATCATTTAGTTCATCATCCCAATGTCTAATATCATAATGAGTAAAATCAAAATTCACATTGAATATAGAAAAGTTTAAATCAATTCCTTGGTGGTCGCATCTACGAGAAAAGTTAAGGTTTAGTTTTAATATGTAAAAGTCTAAATACAATTGGAAGTATGTTTTATCTTTAAGTATTTGAATAGAGAATTCTAATCCTCCAAAATACATAGCACATAAATAGAATTGTATCTCAAGAATTTTTAATTGACTAAGTTCAATCATTTTATAGTAGAAAGTTTTTATCATGTTTTATTAATTTAGTATTGATTCTATTTTATAATCCCTCAGAAATGCTTTAACCTTATCTCCATCTACTCTTAAAGATTCGGCTGGGACAACCTCATCTTTTGGTAGTGAATAAATTAATCTAGAATCGGTATCTGATTATTTACCTCTATGGTGATAAATTAGTTCAATTTGAGCAACTACTGGATATGTATACCAAAAGTAATCTGCTAAGGGTTCTCTTAATAAGATATCTAATATATCTTTAAGTGATTCTTTCTCACTAACACAATGGTTATTACTTTTCAATAACCACCCAGTGAAATCTTCTTTGAAGCAATCTTTTATATTCATATCAGTATATCATTTAATTTCCTATCTCTTTCTAAAATAACCTTTCTTTCTATATAATTACTTATGTCATAAGTGAAATAAGATATTCTATATTCATCCTTTACAATACGGATAAAGTTAATTACACCTTGAAAGCTTTGAATCTCACTAAAGATTAATTCATCACCTAAGTCATACTTATTATAAGTATTGACTGATTTATCTATCTTAGTAAAAACAACAACCTCTCCTGGTCTCAAAGACTCTAACTCATTCAATGTCATTTAATTTTTCATTATTAATTAAGTATTAAAGATAAGGATAATATATATAATAAACAAGAAAGATTTATCTTATAACTAAACTACAAACTGGGTGTATTTCATTTATGCCATGAATCTTATCATAAACATATGGTCCACTAACTTGTATACTATCTCCTACTTTTGGAATAGGTATATTATTTTTATAGTTTTTACAAGCAGAAAAAATTGATTTTTTTGCACAAATGATTTCTAAGACTAAACATTCATCTTCATATTTCTGATTGTTTTTGGTTAATAGTTCTTTATCTTTTATATAAAGTCTTATATGAATATCACCATCTAGTTCAGATTTTACTCTTCTAACAACACCAGAAACTTGTTTTTCTTCTTCTAATATCTGTAATCTATTTGGATGATGAATATTACATGGACAAGGATCACCAAAAATTAATAATATCATTATTAGTAGTTTCACCCAATGTAAATATTTTTAACATATATATTTTTAACATCTGGTGAACTACATTTGCTAAGTATTAAATATAAAGTATTTCAATGGTGTGGTTATAAAGTTAGCAGTAATAAAACATTTACTTAACTATCGCTTAGACCTTAATAATAAATCTAACTCATTAAGTCTTTCAATTTCTTTCCATTGATCATTAACTGATTTTTGGGGTTTATTTTCCTCAATTTCTTTCCTACTCATATCTTTTAATTTTTCTAAATCATTAGAATATGTTATACACAGGCATCCATTATTTATTGTTCGTTTATATTGATAGGTATAAACAGGACCATCTGAAGATTCAACTATTGTTATATTTTTTCCTAAACTATGTACTATCATTATTAATTAGTATAAATAGATGTTACAACATAACAAGACATTTCTCTGAATGTTTTCTCATCTAATAAATCTTTGATTCTCTTGGTTGATACTATACAACCGTCAATATTAAGTTCAGGTAGGTTATTACTAACTAACCACTTATTAACTTTATTTAGATTCATAAAGGAACCTATCCGTTTTGGTTTATCCATTAATTTTAGTTTGACAATATTTAAACAAATATATGGATAATATTTGAATAAAAAAAACCTACTTATAATAAGTAGGTTTTTTGTTATATAATAAGATTTAATTTTAGTAATTAGTCCAATATCCGTAGGTCTTTAACCAGTCTCTAGCATCAGTAGCGAAACCTCCAGCAGTAACACCATCAAAGTATGGTCTAGCAAACGTCACAGTTTCAGGGGCATTAAAACCAACATTAGTTGATGCGGGTAATGCGTTAACTAAATTTAAAAAATCATCAGGTGATGATCCATTAGAAATCCAATATGTTGGAGTATCTGCTGGTTCATCAGGTGTAGTGCCTCCACCAGTACTTCTATTAACAACACCTGCGGTTGTACTATCGGATACAATAACAAAGTTGGTACCAAGGGCAATATTTGAAACACCTGCTACAAAGTTATATGAAGAAGTATTAGTTCCTGTTAAATCTACTATTATATTTCCGGATTGTGTAAGTCCGTCAATAATTTCGGTTCCTGATATTGTTGAGGTTGACCAAGCTGCGTCGTATACATGTGTAAGTGTTGGCATAATATTTTATTAATTTTTATATACTATATATAAAAATTAAAATGTCTTTTTTTATTAATATATACTCTAATGAGATACTTAAAAACATATGAGAGTTATTCAGATGACTTAGCAAAGTATTGTGAAGATATATTCTTTGACCTAATTCATGATGGTTCGAGTATTGATGTAAGTTTTCCAGGAAAGAAATCTATTAGTGAAGAACCAGCAAATATTCTTAGAATTGTTTTTAATGATAGAACAAGATCATCTTTTAACCCACTTAAATATATAGACGCTTTTTATCACTTAGATAGTTTTTTACAAAGTAGGGGATGGAGATATTTCTCTGATGGTTCTTGGTATGATACACATGAGAAACTAATGAAATCTTTTGAAATTGATATTGACTTATTATTACTACAAATTAACTATATTAAAGAATAATATATACCCTATGAAACATTTAAAAACATTTGAACAATTAATTACCGAGTCTAAGAGATTCAAAGATGTAGATTCTATTACATTAGATTGGTGTAATGATAATATTACTGAGAAAGAATTCTTTTCTTATATAGAGAACTTATCTATTAATGAAGGTTGGTTTGAGGGTGCTAAACAATGGTTGGTGAATGCTGGTGAGGCTACTGTAAATTGGTTTAAAAAGGAGTTCTTTAAGATATTAATGACTATGTTAAAGAGTGCTGTTGAAGTTGGTATGTCTATTATTAATAAAGTAATACAATTTGTTAGTTGGATATTTGATAAGTTAAATAAGTTTGCTGATAAGCATCCTACTATATGGAAGATAATCTTAGTAACTTTAATTATGTTTATATGTTTAGTTGTTTGTGCTTCCTCTGTTAAAGCTCAAACTACTGGTCAACCTGTTGATCCTAATGTTATTAATTCTGCTATTGGTATGTTAAAATCAAACATGCATACATCTGGAATGGATAAGACTGAATTATATATGAAAGCTATGGCTTATTTAGTTGATATTAGAGATGGTCATCAAGATATTAGTTCTGAGTTAATTGGTGAAAGAGCTATAGATATGGCTAAACATTCATTAGATGTAATCTCTAGTTATAAAAAGTCTGGTGATTCAGTTGGTGCTGATTTTATGTCATATGCTGCAAGTTCTATAAGAGAGGGAGCTAATTATGTCGGTGCTGAGATAACTAAAATGGGTGGTAATGAATCAGTAAAATTATTTATTAAGTAGTTAAATATTGTTATAGATAAATAGTTTCAGACTTTATATTTCTATTTAAAAGTTCATTTGATTCTATATCAAATTCTTTTGAGTTTTGTGTTGTTAGATATTTTGTGTATCCATTTTTAGAACATTTAATATCTCTCACATAATCAATTAGAACATCATCTTGTGAAACAATATTAATATCCCCAACAATACTTTGAATTATATCACTTATTAAATTAAAATGTGTGCATCCAAGTAATATAGTATCAATCTCAGAATCTTTATCTAATAGAGATTTTAAATCTTTATTAATAATTTCTAATCCACTTGGTGTTTTATAAAGACCATTCTCTATTAGAGAAACCCATAGAGGACAAGCTTGTTGATTTACAACACCATCTAAAGATTTATAAACATCAGAATCAATTGTATTCTTTGTTGCTAAAATACCTATATGTTTATTATTAGTTATATTATTTAACTTTTTTATTGTAGGTTCAACAATACCAATAATATTATTTTTTAATAATTCTTTTTTTGATGATGCTGTATTACAAGCCAAAATAACTTTACAACAACCTAAACTAAAAAGATATTCTATAGCTTGAGTAGAATATTCAATTACTTTATTATCAGGAAGATTTCCATATGGTGCTCTTAGATTATCACCTAAATAAATAAAGTCGATATCTGGGAAAGATGATTGTAGTTTATTTAATATAACCAATCCACCATAACCAGAATCAAAAATACCTATAGGAGAATTCTTATTAAAATTATCAAAACTATTCAAATGATTCATTAAAATTATATATTAAAACCTATATCTATAATTTCTTTAGACCAATTCTAATATAAATTTGATAATATAAAACTAATATATAAAAATAAAATTACTTATGGAAAAAGAAGAAGGTGCTAATGGTGGATTTACTGGAGTGTTTCTAAGTAAGTTAAAAGAACAATCATTTACTATTATATTAATGGTAGGTATGTTAATCTATCAGAATAAAATATACAATGAACAAGTAGATAGATATGAAAAGATTGTTGATGAGAAACAACAATATATTGATAAGTTAATTGAAGACCAAAGACAAAGGTCTATATTAAGAGAACAATATCTACTACAACAAAGAGATGCTTATGTTGATGATTTAATAGGGGAAAGGAATAAGTAATTATACTATAGATTCTAAAACAATCTGACGGTATAATTGTTTTATTTCCACTTCTTTTTTATTTAATCCATATAAATGGAATACTCTTATTTCAACTGGTGTTGCTAATCTGTGTTTAAAACCGTGAATACCATCAGCATAACCATATACATGATACTTACTTACAGATCCTTCTTTAGAATATGTTTCTAATGCCTTAAACATAGGTCTCAAATCATTAGTACGGAAGTAAACCTTACCCATAGTTAAAGTACCACTGGGCCAAATTCTAACTATATAATCATCTTTAATCATTTTATATTTGATATAATTTATTAATTAGATTATTTATATTCACATCATTATAAAATTTATTGTTCCATAATTCAGGAATATCTAACATTTCTCTTAATTTTTCTTCTGATAGTTTATTTAGATTAGATGTCCATCCACTTCCACATTTATAAATTCCATTATTATCTATAATATCATCATTAACTTTAACTACTATATGACTAAATAAAATATCATATTTAATTGCGGCTGGTTTTCCAGGTAGATAATATATCTCACTTTTTATATTATACTTTTCTTCTAGAACTTTTTTTAGATGATATGAAAATGTTCCACAACCACCATAATTTATATCTGGTAGTTCTTTATTTATTTCATATAACTTTAATTCTAATTCCTCTAATATCATTTAATCTTCTTTTCTTCTATACCGAATTGAGAACTTTGTAAAGTCTATTCTTAATTGAGTCCATTTACTATCTTTAGTATAATTCAAATAGATATCTTCTTTAGTTAATTCATCTTTTGATTTATATTTCCAATCAAATAATTTGTTTTGTGTTTCATATATCTTATAGAAAACAAAGTCTGTACTATCACTAAGATTTTGAATTACAAACATATCTTGATTATTATTCATAAGAAACTCATAACATGTATCTGGTGAGAGTTTAATCCATCCACCCTTTTCCCAATTAAATATTTCTAACTCACAGAAGGTTTCATAATGATGAAAGCGTTGTGGTTGAGAGTACATAGTATTACTGAGTATTAATATTAGTAATAGTATTTTCTTCATATAACAAATATAATATATATATTATGAACCACCTAAAGATATATGAAGAATTTGAATCACCATCATATTATGATTCACAATATGATAAGTCTGGTAAATGGACTAATGAAGATTTATCCCATATGTTAAGTGTTATTGCACTTATTTGGAATCATGGTTTAAATAAAAAAGATGGTATTCAGTCTTTTGATAAATTTACAAAGATGGTAGATAGATTTTTTGACCAACCATATGGTTTTATAAATGACTTTGGTTTATTTGTTTGGTCTGATGATTATAATTGGAATTCATTAACATCTGATAATAGGGAAGAAATTGCTAAAATTTACAAAGATGTTTATAAAGAATTTAGTTTAGGTAATTTTCCGGATATGGATGATATAGATGATATTTTAGTACATCTAAAAGATTTAACTGAAGTAGAACTAACTATCCTACTTAATGATAGGGCTTTGAACTTTGAAGTTCAAACAACACCAAGTATTAAAACTTTCTCTAATTCATCATATAGAGATTTAATACCATTTGATTTAGATGAATGGGATTCTATTGCTATGGAGATAAAACCTGCAGTTGAAAGAATAAAAGACTTAGGTTATAATTGTAAGATATTTATGAAACCTTATAATAAAATACTAATTAGAGTAACTACCGACATTGATTCGCCCTACACAAGTTACTTATAAGATTTTCTAATCATAATAACACCTGTGATAGTTAAACCCGCTCCGATCGAAGTAATAAGGTAATTGAAACCTATTTCTTTACTTTTAATATAACCATTATGATCATCAGGTATATTTAGTCTTATTCTTCTACTTTCTAATAAAATACCAGTAGTAATAAACCCTAAACCACTAACCGCACTTAAGAATCCATTAGATGATAATTCTCTATTATTACTATGAAGATAAAGATTAATCTGTTGAGTATTAAACTTTGACTTATTCATCATCATGAATTGAGTTGAATCTAATTCACCAGCTATGTTGTATAGTGTGGTTAGAATAAATGTTGTAATCAGTATTAAACGCATATTAGTATATTTATATAAATATACGGATAAAGTTTTTAGAAACCAAGATTAGTTCCTATAAGAATATTATTCATTACACCCCATTTAGGAGTTGTATTCATATTCATTCTCCAATTTACATTTAACTTAAACTTCTTATGTAATCTATATGATATATTATTACCTACTACTGCATTAAATGTATTTGACTTATCAAACAATTTATTGTCAATATCATAGTAAGGTGATCCTAATGTTATGAAAGCTTCTGGTCTCCAATCAATTTTTTTAGTTATTACAAATTCTTTTTGAGCAATTAAAACAGCATATGGTAAAGAAACTAAGTAAGCATCTTTAGAATCTTTTTCCGCAGCTCTAAACCAAGTGTAACCTCCACTAACTCCTGATAAACCCATTTGAATACCTAGTGTTAATTTTTTTACTTTCTTAGGTTCCCATATTCTAGTAACACTTACTCCTGTATTAAAAATCAATCCCATTCTACCTAAGTTAAAATGATAATACCATTTATTTCTTCTATAGTAAAATGAATAAGTTTGTTGAGTTAAATCAAATGTTAGAACAGCATTAATGCCGAATCCCCTACCTCCATTAATTCTATTCCATCCTAATCCGGTACCATATCTCCAACCAGATTCAAAGGTTGGATTTTGCATAAATCCGAAATCAGCTGATGTTAAGATAGGATTAGGTTTGACAAGAGATCCGCCACCGAAAGATCGGGATTGAGCACCTGATATATTATTTTGAGTTGTTCCAAAGTCTTCTGCTGGAGCGGGTGCTGGTGCAGGAGGTACCGGAACTGGTGTGTTTGTTTGACCAAAATATAAGGCAGGAATTAGCAGGAGTATTAGTAGTGGTTTTCTCATTAGTTATATATAATATATACAATATGAAAATTTTAACCTTTGAATCTTTTGTAAATGAGTCTTATAATAAGCCAAGAGCTGGTGGTAAAAGGCGTTGGTCTGTTAAGTATAAAAAATCAATAGACTGTTCAAATCCCAAAGGCTTTTCTCAGAAACAATATTGTAAGAGAAAAAGAAAAGGTGGTAAATACAAGAATTAACTCCACTCATTTTTATCATAGCTGTACTTAATATTAATTAAGATACAATAGTTTTGAGGATAGTTTGGTCATATTGACTACTATCTTTAGTGTGTTTATTAACTATATAAGTTAAAACAAACCCAAAAAATATGAAAAAAATCCTAACCTTATGTTTATTTTTTGCTTCTTTAATAATTAAATCTCAGATTATCTTTTCTCAGATAGAAGCAAATGAACTCTTATCCACTAAGAATGACCCAAAAGCTTTAGTATATGAACCATATATTATATCTCATCACGGTGGTAATTTTGATATCAATAGATTCAAAAAAGAAAACTCAATACAATACTCTAAAGAGTTATGGTATTTCAGTAGATCCTTTTTAATTAAGAGAAACCATTTCAATTCAGGATATGAGTTATCAGAATCTATTATTGATATATCCAGATTTGAAAGTAATAGAAAAGAAGATTCTGAATCAACTGTTATCATAGATGGATTCAAAGATGTAATAGTTCTCTTGCCTAATAATAAATTAATCTATAAACCATGAAAATAATTAATTTAATAATAACTTTAGCACTTTTGATACCAGGTATCATAAAGTCACAAATTGGTGTTGGTCCGGCTCCTTATTGTATGCCTATTTATTTTAGTCAACCTTGTAATCAACCTAATCCATCAAATACACCAGGTAATTCTGTTAATGATTTTATTCACAGTTACAATACTTCTGGTGCTACATTTAATATAGTAAATAATGCTTCTGGGTGTAATGCTCAAAATTTATCAGGTATAAAAAACTATAGATTGTGGGGATGTCAATATTATATGATTTGTTCTCCTGGTCAAGTTATTAATAGTAACTTTCAATCTGGAATTACTTATGCTCAAGGATGTACTGTATTTGTTGATTGGAATAACAACGGTGTTTATAATCTACCCGGTGAGAGAATGACCTCAACTGCTGGAGTTCCACCTGCTGGTGTAATGACCGCTATGCCATCTTGGGTTGTACCTAATGTACCAACCGGTGTTTATAGAATGAGAGTTAGATGTGCTTACTCTACTACAGGTGGTACAATAGATCCTTGTCTTAGTTATGGCTTTGGTGAAACCGAGGAATACTTTATTTATGTTAATACTACACCAAATACAATGACAGTTAACCTTACTAGTAACTCACCAGTTTGTATTGGTGGTTTAGTTCAGATAAATACATCAGTTACTACAGGTCCTAACTCTGGAACTTGCACGGCTAATACTTATACTTATAATTGGACAGGTCCAATGAATTATACAAGTAATGTGATGAATCCTTCATTTACTGCTACTAATGTTTTACAAAGTGGTGTTTATACTTTAAATATCACTCCTCCTAATGGATGTGGATGTGCTTCTACTAATACAATACAAATCTGGGTTAATCCAAACCCATCAACTTCTATTACTAATAACGGTCCCCTTTGTAAAGGATCTTTATTAAACTTTAGTAACACAATTACTGGTTCTGGTGCAATGACTTATAATTGGACTGGACCAAATGGATTTGTAGCAAATACTCCTTCACTATCTTTTGCCAGTGCTCAACCTACTAATACGGGTGTTTATAATTTCACAGTAGTTTCTACATTTACTAATGGTGGTTTTTGTTTATCTACTTCAAGTAGTAGTGCTGCTGTTGTGTCGGTTACACAAGTTAGTGTTGTTAGTTCTTATACACAATGCCAAGGTACTAATATAAATTTAGTGGCTACACCAAACTCAGCTAATTCTTATAGTTGGTCAGGTCCTAATTCTTATACAAGTAATTTATCTAACCCAGTATTAAATGGAGTTACTCCTAATAATTCTGGTAATTATACAGTAACTGCTTATTATACAAGTAATCAAACTACTTTAGTTTGTAGTTCTTCTGCAGTAAGTAATTTATCAATAGTTCCTATGGGTCCTATTACGGTTTCAACACCAACTAATATTTGTCAAGGCACATCTATAGTTTTAACTGCTTCTGCTACTTCTAATCCAACTTATAATTGGACAGGACCTAACAATCTAAATACTCAACAACAATCATTGACATTTAATAATACTCAACCATTTGTTTCTGGTATTTATAGTGTTACTGCTGTTTGGTCTATCGGTCAGGTATCTTGTCAGGTATCTGGACAAACTCAATTAGGAGTTGTTCCTGTTCCTTCTATTACAGTTGTGCCACAAATAACAGTTTGTGAAGGTCAATCAGCTCAATTAACATCAACGGCTCAGGGTGCTCTATCTTATACTTGGACTGGCCCTAATGGGTTTAATGTAACTCAACCAATAACACAGTTTCAAAATCTAACGGGTTTATTCAGTGGTCAATATACGGTAACTGCCTTATTCACAAATGGTAACTTGAACTGTTATAAAACAAATACAACTGATTTGTTAGTTAGTCCTATAATTAATTTCAGTTTAACACCAATTGGTAAATTGTGTTATGGTCAAACTTTGAATGTTAGTGGACCAGGCGGTGCTACTTCTTATACTTGGACTGGACCTGGATTTGGATCTAATTCACAGAACTTATTTATATCATCTATTTCTACTAATAATATAGGAACATATAATCTAACAGTTGATTTGAATGGTTGTAAGACCTTTGGTTCTATTTATGTAGATGTTCAGGATCCTATTTATTGGAAATCAAATATGCCTGATAAAACATTATGTAAAGGAGAAACATTTACACTAACTCCTAATGTTGGTGGTGGTAGTGGTAATTATGCTTTTATTTGGAACCCTTCTATTAATAATCTAACAGGTCCTTATCAAACAGGAGTTGCTATGGGAACTACTTATTACAATGTTTCTGTATATGATATTTCTTGTCCGACTTGGACAATTAATCAATCTATGTTATTAACTGTTAATTCAGCTGGTCAACCTAGTTTAAGTTTACAAAGTGATAAGTGTGAACCGTTCTGTCAATTATTTGATTCTAAATTATCTAATACAAATTTAGTTTCTTATTCTATTAATAATCAAAATTATATGGGAGATAGTGTTAATATTTGTTTACCGTCTGGTGAATACACTATTTCAACAACAGTTATAGGGAAAAATGGATGTAGAGAGGTATTTAATTATCCAAATAAGATTGTTGTTAATAAGAAACCAGATGCTTGGTTTAATTGGTCACCTGATAATATAAATACGGTATCTGATAATAAAGTAACATTTAATCACCTTTATCCTAAAGATGTTATTAATTGGTCTTGGCAGATTGATACTGATACAACACAGATAAAGTCGCCTGTTTATACTTTTGAGAAACAAGGAACTTATCCAGTTAGTTTATTAGTAACAAATAAATGGGGATGTAAAGATACTGTGATTAGAGTAGTAAAGGTTCAAGATGAGTTTTTATTTTGGATACCAGATGTGTTTACTCCGAATGGTGATGGTGTGAATGATTTATTTAAGCCGAAATGTATCGGTATTAAATCATATGATATGTTTGTATTTGATAGATGGGGAAATCAGATATACTATGGTAATGAACAATCTAAGGGATGGGATGGTTTGTATAAGGGTATAATTTGTCAAGATGGTGTTTATGTTTATTATATTAATGCGATTGATAATAATTTAATTAGACACAATAAGACTGATCATATTACTTTACTTAAATAAGGAAAGAGGAGTTTTAACTCCTCTTTTTTTATATATACATAGTGAGATATTTAAAGACATATAAAATATTTGAATCCAGATTCATTGAGTTCAGAGAAGTCCTTAGTTTTTTAAATCATATCTGTTTAGAGTTTAGTGATAATGGTTGTAGTTATAATATCCATCCAGAAGGTGATATCCAATTAAATATTGTATCACTTAAGTCAAGAGGTCATTTGGGTAGTATGTCACAACCATTTTATGTTGAGATAGATATTGATAGGAGAATAATTAAACAGGATGAAAAGAGAAGTGGATTCGGACCTTTCCCAGAATGGTTTATAGAAACTTGTAGAACAATAGAAAGTTTTATGAGTAGCAATGGATTTGAAACTTTACCATCGGTTAGATATCCAGTTGATTGGGAAAATCTTGATACTATTGGTGAGTTAGAAGAACAAACTGGTAATATACAAAAAATAAAATTAGAATTTATATCAAATGAAGTACCTAAAGAAATATACTCTATATAAGAGAGTCTCTAAAGAGACTAAATTATTTGAATCTAAACAAGTATTAGATAACATTGAAGATATCTTTCGTGAAATAGAAGACCTTGATTTTAAGGTTGAATATAATAGAGATGGAGTTGGTGAGGTAACTAGAATTTATATTGAGTTATATGATGTTTATGGATTCAATGATGAATTGAGACCTGTTAGTTATATACCAGGACAAGAGATTGTATTAGCTTTACAACATCTAATTTCATATGTTAGACAAGATTATGATATTGAAATAGAAACTATATGTGATTCACAATGTATTGATTATTTAAGTTCTAAATCAGAAGATGGTTTAATTGAAAATGATGCTAGAATTATCGGTGAGTATAAAGAACCAATTGATTATATTAAAATAGTAATAAGTAATAAAGATTAATTTGTGGTGGGAAACCTCTGGAAAAATTTTTAAACTGAGGACTTCAGATTCTCTCTGAATGAATTTAATATATACTCAATGAAATACTTAAAACCATATAAACTATATGAATCAGCTTATGATGATGTTGATTATTTTAAATCAATGCTTTCTGATTTAGAAGATGATGGATATAAGATTGAGGTTGATTCACAATCTAATCCTAATGATTGGAAAGAAGATGGTATTAGTATTAAAATTGAAAAGGGTAGTGCTTTGACTGATCCAATTATCATATCAGATATTACTAATAAGATTAAACAAGTCCTAGCGATTGTCACTAATTATTCTATATGGAATATAAAAATATTCTATCCAATTATTGATTACCATGGATATGAAGATAAACCAAATTATGAGTATAAATCTTTAGATGATATTAAAGTAAAAGATATGTTAAGATTGAATGGTGTATATTCTGTATTAGAATATGGTATGGACGAATGGATACCTGAAATGGTATTGACTAGAATAGTTAAACCTCATGAGTTATTTTCAGGACCTGGATATAAATATCACTTTATCAAGTCAGATGAAGTGCCGGGTGGTGAACCTGAAGAATTAAAGATTGAGATTAGTGAGAGAGATATAGAAGAAGATGTTAGACCAGGTATAAAATGGATAAAGATTTATTTGGATAGAAAATAATATTTACATTATGAAACACTTAAAAAAATTCAATGAGGAATTAAATCCAGAAGAACAAGACTCTTTAGAGAAGGCTTTTATAAAAACTAAAATATCACCTCAAGTTGATAAGGTGAATATAAAATCTATATACAATGTTCTATTTATTCAAGTAGACGGCTATGTAGAGAATGTAGATGGTAAGGGTAAATATATGATGATTGATTTGAATTATAGTTCTTACACATCAGTTCATGAAACATTAGATGGTGCTGTTGAAAATTTAACATCAGATGAATCTGTTAGTTATGATTATTGTGATAGTTGGGAAGTATTTAAAGGTCAGAATAGTGATAGGTTTGTTAATGTATTAGAATATAATGATACTAATTTTCAAGAGATAGAGAATATATTACTTGATTATGGTATTCAGGTAGAAAATATTTGGGGATTAATAAGATAATGAAATACTTAAAACTACTCCTTTTTTTAATTCATAAAAATCTTCTTTTGTCATATTCCTATTGATTCTAATTTCTTATCTCTAACATCAACTAACCATTCTTGGTAAGCTTCTAAACTAAATCTATTATTAGTTCTATTATCTCTATAAGCCCAAGTGCCAATAAGTTCTTTTCTTGTGTTATTTTCATTCACAACTTTCCATCCGCTCCATATTGGTTTAATCATCACTAAATCAACAAATCCATTCTTCTCAACAACTTCATGATATTTAGAATCTTTTGATAATTGATCCTTATGATACTTCATATTATTTATAGAAATAGATTTTATCTCATTAATATGAATTGACTCGGAAAGTTTATCATTTATATACTCTTTGAACTTATCTTTGTCTATTATCATATTCCTAATTCTTTTAGTTTTCTTTCTCTAAATTCATCTATAAAAATCATCCCTGAGTATTCTGCATCATAACGAGATACAGATGTTATATGACCATTATCTAATTTGAAGAAATAAGTACCTGGATGAATTGATGATTCTTCATGACAAGTATAAATTTTACCCATTGTTAAATAAGGGTGATTACTATTAATACATTTTACTTTCATATTCCTAATTTATCTAATTTCTTTTGTCTATCATCAGATATTAAATCACCTAACATATCTGTTCCTAAGTATTTTACTAATTTTTCTTTATGAACAAATATATTATTACTTTCAATATGATTATCAAAGTCTGGTTGATTTGTTTTGATATATGAATACCACTCATCTTTAGAATTAATATCATTAACTGGTGGTGTCCAACTTTTTTCAGAAACATAAGACTTCTTCCAATCTGGAAAAAATTGACCAGCAGCAGGAACTTCATCTCTAACTACGAAAAGTTGGTGATTACTTCTGATATCTAATACTTGTGGACTAGTAGTTATAATATCTTGTATAGTTCTACTAACATTCATTATTTTAATTTCACCACGAATATAGATATTATAGGCGTATCTAATTTGAACGGGTAGTTTTTTATCACCATCATTTCTATAAAGAGTATGTGATATTTTTCTTAAATATCGTTTATCACTATTATCATAGATTGATTGTTTATCAATAACAGCACAACTATGTTCTTTACACCAAGTTATTTTATCATCTTTATCAATAAAGGGCAGTATCTTTATGATATCACCATCTTCTAATTTATGTATTTTAATCATTTAGAATGTTTTTAATATTCATATCCCTCATATACTGAGTAATAGTATTTGGTAATTTATCAAAAGAACTTACAATGAAACTCATAAATATTTCTAATTGGAAATCATCTTTCTGACCAAATGTTTTTAAACTAAAGTTGCCAAAGTTTTTACCAGCCATCATATTACTACTCATTTGTGAAAGTGTAAGTTGAGCAATACCATATTCATCATTTAGTGTAACACTCAATGTATCAAATCTACTCAGTTGATTATTAGACAAACCAATTTCAATTTTATCAGTAGAAAGAATATAGTAATTTGGATTTGATTGCCAAGTTTGGTCAAATCCTAATTGTTCAATAAATGTTATAAATTCTTCTCTTGTCATATTCCTAATTCAGCCAAAGCTTCTTTTCTTTTATAGTATGTTTTAAGTCCATCTGAAAATTGTCTATCCTTTGTCATATATGAAAATAAACTTTGTATATCAATTCTAAATTGAGCATTTGGATTTGATACTAAATCAACTCTCATATTATTACTATCTCTTTTTGAAGAAATCTTTTTAGTGCATTTAATTACAATAGACATTTTGTTCTTTTTAACAATTTCTATTACATCACCTTTTACAAAGTTAGATTGTAATCCTGTTTTTGATCCGCTTTCAACACCTGTTAAATAAGCATATGATGGAAATTCATAAGTGCTACCTATCTCAATATATTCTACAAAAGCTTTTAATTTAATATCATCTTTTAATCTTCCCAGTTCTGATATTTTAATAGATAGTCCTGAAATTTGATTTTGTAGTTCTCTCATAGCATTCCGATTGGTGGCTATTTGTGATTCTATTTCCTCTATTCTCATTTTGTTGGATATAAGTTTGATTTATTACATGTAATTACTATTTTAACTTTATCACCATTAATTTCTAAAACTTCACCAGTTATTCCTCCTGATGATATTGGTTGATAAACCTCATCACCAATTTTCATTTTTGGTGTGTATCTCATCCTTCTTTTCTCATTACGGATCATCTTAAAAGTAATCCAAAAAATTCCTACTAAAAGGACTATTGTTAATAGTATTAACACTAATCCAGCTATTGTATTTGTCATATTTATATTTTTATACAAATATAATTAATTAAAATAATATATACAATATGAAACATCTAAAAACATTTGAGGAAGTTTATTATGACTCTAGAAAAGAAGTCCAAGGGTATGTTGATGCTAATGACCTAGTAGGTCAAAGACTTTGGTTTCATACTAATAGAACACATAGAAATAACGGTTGGAATGGTATGATTGGTATTTATAATACTACTAGAAGTGGTAGAAAAGAAGGGTTAGCTGGTAGATATACAAATGAAGTTAGGTTATCAGAACCTGTTTTCTTTCAAACATCTGAGACTGGTGCTAAATCAATTAAAGAAACTGATAAAAGAATTTTAATTGCTGGTGTATCTGGTGTTGTTATACCAACTGATAGTAATACATCTGGAATGGATAAGGTTACTTATGATCCATTTGGTGCTGCTTACTTTCATATTATAGATGATAGGGATAAGAAAGAAGTTATATCAGCTAAAGAAGTTTACTTTAATGCTACTGAAGAAGGTCAGTGGGATATTTGGGTAAGTAATCCAAAATTCAAATCTTAGTAAATACCTTTACCAAATGAATCACTTTTAATAGATTCTTTACACCATTCATCCCATATTAAAAGAGGAGTGCAATTAGTATTAAGTGATATCAATTCACATTCTTCTGGAACATCATCAAAATGTATATCTATTTCTAATTCTTTTATCTTACGCCATTTCCATCCACCTTCAGTGAAGTGAATATTTTCATCTGGTATTCCTAATCTTTTAGCAACTGAGAATACATCCGGATTCTTTTGGTCTTTACAACGAGCTGTTATAATAAATATATCTGATGGTAAAGTTGAGTTCAACATAAGCATAGCTTTGCGTTGGATGATAGTCTCACCTAAAGTGCAATCAAAGTCAAAGCTAATTCTTAAATTTTTCATTCTACAAATATAATTAATTATATTAATATATACAAAGTATGGAAGAATATATATTTGTTTATGGAGTATTTAGAGACTCTGGCAAGGGACTATTAGAAGGATGTAAATTCTGTGGTAAGGCGTACATCAATGGTGATATTTACCGTGTTAATAATTTTTATCCTGGTTTCACAAGAAGTAAAGGTAAAGTGATAGGTGATGTTTATTTAATAGACTCTTCTATATTTCATCAATTAGATGAATTTGAAGGAGATGAATATAACAGAACTAAGATAAGAACATCAACAGACATAGAATGTTGGATATATGAATATAAATATGATGTATCTAAATTCAAGAAGATTGAAGGTGGTGATTGGATGTTAAGATAATTAATTAATATATAAAAAATGAAATATTTAAAAACATTTGAAAATTTAACAACTGAAAGAGATTTTGATAAAGTTGTTTACTCGCCAGAAGATAAATGTATTATTGGTTCTTATATGATAACATCTGGTGGTTCATCAATTGGTATTCTTAATATTAAAGAAAAGATGGGTAAGGGTATATTTATGAGTAATCATTTTTCATATGATATATCAATACATAGAGTTAATTTAGACAGGTCTAAGATAGAGATATTAGAAGATGTTCCTGGTAAAGAAGGATTTAATTACATTAAAATACCTTATTCTTTGTATAAGGAAAATAAAGATAATTTAGAAATTGCAAGAATTAAAGGTTCTAAGAGAATTAGTATGCCCGCTATTAAAACTCAGAATAATTATTTCATGTCTAACTTCCGAGATATTGATGTTGTTAATTACATCAAGGTAACAAACCCTGATAAAAGAACTCATTTCTTAGTTGATATGTATCATAACAAAAAATAAATCACTACAATGGGTAAATCAAGAAAACAAGGAAGACCGGGTAGAAATAGGAAAAACCTGGTTAAGAATCTTAAGAGAATTAAAAATAATGAAGAAGTTCTTAAAAGTCTTAAAGAAAAATAAAAAGAAACCCACCCTATTGGTGGGTTTTTCCATGTTTATAATAATATTGATATTTCATCCACAATACTTAATTATTTCTCAATTTTCATTAGAATCTATACAATCTAAATCAAAGTCATTTTGCAAATATATGAATTTGTATTAATTAAAAATTATATATAACAAAAATTATTTTAACTATGGATAAAACAACTAAAGGGTTTATTAAGTTTACAGAAGATGGTTTAATAACAAAACCATTTGAAGGACAATCTGGATTTATTGAAGTTTGGGAGAAAACAGAATCATTGAGCGATTTATTATTTATTAATTATAATGGTAATAGATACAAATTAAAAGAACAAAAAGAAGTATAAAAAAAATCCACCAATTGGTGGATTTTTTTAATTTTTTAATTTTGGATGTTTTTTCAAATCTTGTAATGTTTGATTCCAATCCATAAAATGTAGTCCTCTATCATCTATATAAATAGTTGCTGGAAATTTGAAATTACTCACCTCAGTGATATATTTACTCAGGTTCCACTTATCTAACCACTGCTCAATAGTTTCCTTAGGTCTGGATGAAAGTATCTTTAGAATGAATCCTTGCTCATATAATGACTTAATTGATTCCTCAGCTCCTTCCATTGGTTCATCATAAGCATTGTGTAAACCTTGAAATCCCCTTGAGTATTTATGTATCACCCCATCAAAGTCTAATGATATGGTCATTTTCTTGTCTAAATTGTCTATTTCTTTTATTTGATTCATAGATTATGTTTCAGTCTTCTATTTTTTTCTTCTTATGACTAATAGATTATTATCATTTTGATTATTGTGTAGATATAATTCAAATAAAGAAAATTCAAAATTCTTGTATTTTACTTCAACATCAGATATATATTTTTTCATCATTGATACCGTATTTGATTTTAAGTCTTCTATTATAAAATAACCATTGACTTTTAATTTATGTAGAGAATTTTCAAAAAATGTAATATTTGCGTCAAATTCATGTAAACCATCATCAATTATAAAATCAAATTCAATATTTTTTAAATCTTCACTATTCCACATATCTTTTATTACTTCAGAATTTGTTTGATCGCAATAAAATGTCTTAATTCTATCTTCGTTAAATAAAACTCTCTTATCTATATCAGCACCATATATCATAGAATTTGGTAAAAATTCTTTCCAAGCTTTCAATGATGCACCTGGTTTACCAGAAGGTCCCATGTTATAAGCAATATCAGTATTGTTTGTACCAAGTCCTAATTCAAATATATTTAAATTGTTTTTTTTAATATTATTAAATAATAATTGGTATAAATTTGTATAATTATGACAAGAGAACCTACCACATCCTCCCTTATCACTACCATACTTATTCATTATATCTCGAATTTCTATATTCTCAGTAAAGTAATTTTTTGTTGCTATTAATCTTTTAAGATTGTGATCATTACTTCCAAAAAGACCAACTCCCATTTCATCTAAATCTAATAATCTATTTTTTAATATACTTGGTATCAATTTATGATCACTATATGAAGATATTTTTATATCCTCACAAGTTTCCTCATTTTCAAGTGTTATATTTTTTATTAAGTTCTTACTCATAAACATAAATCTACCTTTTACTATATCAACTTTAGTATCTGCATTTACTGGGTGTGTTACATGTTCTGATTCCCAGTAGTCTTTATCTTGATTTAAAATTACACCAGTATATCCAAGTATTAACTTATCATTTGTATTAATACTCTCATAAAAATCCAATATATCTTTGATAACATTATTATCACTTAGCATTAAATCATCATCTAATGTAAAAATATAATCTGTTTCTATTAGAGAGGCCATCATCCATCTTGGATAACATTTGAAATTATTGGGAGAGTCTATTTGTATATCAACATCATGTCTTGTTCTATCATCTGGATTATTATTCCATAAACAAATTTTTATAGGTATAGATTGATCTCTAATAGACTTTATAGTTTTAACTATATTTTCTGGTCTTTTCCAATTAAGTAGAACCGCGGTTATTGTAATAGTATTATTCATTAGTTTATTGTTTTAATCCAGCAAAAGTTATTATACAGAAACCATGAAAATACTCTACCTTTTTTTGATAACAAATCAAAGTATTTTATTCTAGTATCCTCATCACTAGTTAATATGTGTATTTTTTTATTTGGAATATCATATATTTTTTTATCCATTCCATTAATAATAAATATTTCTATTTTAGATAATTTAGATTCATCTGGATCAAATATTATATCTTTATCATAGAATAATTGTAGTAATCTTTTTCTATCAACTATTTGATTAGAGAATCCAAAAACTCCAATTTTTTCTCGTCTGTCATTCCAATCTAAATTATGAAATGGATAACATGCAACTTCAAAATCTGGAGTATCACCATTAGAAAAATATGTACAAAAATTATAATCAGATTTATTAACATCAAACCAATTATTGAATTCCTTATCAACCTTATTAATTAATAATTTCTCATCAAATGTTCTTTCCTTTGTACTATTTGATATTTTACCAATTTCATATTGAATATAACATCTGGGTAAACAAAGAACATCTCCTTTAGTTGAAATATAATCAACAATATATTTATCATTCATTCTAATCATCTCATTTTGATCTTCAAATATATTAGTCCAATCTATTTTAAATTTACTTCTCCAAACCCTTCCTAAAAAGTTTATATTTATCATTTTTTGTTTTTCAAAAGGAGTATGTATATAATATGTTTTTAATTGACCATTCTTTGATATCCATCTAGATCCGGATAAAATTATAGAGACATCCGGTAATCTATCAAACCAAGTTTGACAATGTTCCAAATAAGATGGGTGAAATAAATCATCACCATCTATATGAAATATAAATTCTCCCGAAGCATATAAAGATGGATTTTGATAAAATTCTCTTTTATATTTTTGTATTATTCTTCTAACTCTTTTGTCTTTTTTGGAAATATCTAAAATAGCCTTATCAGTTTCTGGATTATCAGAAAAGTCATCAGTGACAATCCATTCCCAATCTACTCTCTGTGATTTGACACATTCATATAACCCATAAACATATGATGGATTATCTCCAAAAAAAGATGTTACTATTGAAAATCTTGGATTCATAATTAATTTTATTAAATTGTATTATGATTATACCGAAAGTTTATAAGTTTCCCATTCTGACATGATTCCTAAACCGTGTTTAGATTTAATCATTACTGATACACTTGCTATTTTTTTAGTTTTTATTTGTGGATTTATAGTTGAAATAGATGTACATTTTCTAATATGATCCATCATTTTAGTATAAGCATATGTCATAACACATTGAGTACTAATATCAGATGTTGTTTCTATATCACAAAGGCATTCACAATGTGGACATTTATTTATTTTTGCTTTCCATTGAAATGGTATGTATCTTGATTTTGTCATTTATAATGAGTCTATGAAATCAAACTCTTCTTTAAGAAAGATCTCAGTTATTACTTTATTTGATTCATTAGTGAAGGTTATTTTGAAAAAACCGTTCCTTTCCCAAAGTATTTGCCCTTTAGTACTGTATCTGGAAATATAAACAAATTTTGTCATATTAGTCAATATAAGAACCAAGTGAAATAGAAATCTTTCCATACTCAAAATTGTCTGTGAAATTAAAATAAACAACTTGACTATCAAAGTCAGATATTTTAACAACTCCCCTTTGAACAAGGCTTAATAAAGATTCTAATCTAAGAGTATTTTTTTCTCCAGGATTTTTAAGTAATAATCCTGGTTTTCCTCTTTTACTCATTAAATAAACAATAAGACGTCTTTCAGAATAGTTTGACTTTTCTATAATTTCTTGTGGTAGTATATTTTTCATAATTCAAATATAATAACTTTTTTTTGATTTACAAAGTTTTAACAAACAAATATTATTTATACTATATAAATAACAATGAAAAATGTTAATGTATTTTACCATATTTATTCAATAGATGGAGTTGATCTGATTATTGAAGAACAAGTTGATAAGTTGATTAAATATAAAGGAATTTTTAATTTCTTTATTAATATAGATATCAGTAGTGGGTTTGTGATACCTAATTATATTTTAGAGAAAATAGAATCACTAACAAATAACATAACATATACTTCTGAAAAAAGATATGAAATGTCTACCTTATCTATGATGTATAAACATGCGTTAGAAAATGACTCATATTATCTTTACATACACACTAAGGGATCTTCTAGAATAAAGAATGTTTATCCTGAACCATCTTTTCCATATGAAAATGTTGAAAATTGGAGAAGAATAATGGAACATTTTTGTATAGATAATAGTGAAATCTGTATTAGTGAATTAGAAAATTATGATTTAGTTGGTTGTAATTATGTAATGACTAAATCAATCTCCTTGAAAGTACATAGTCACTACTCTGGTAACTTTTGGTGGTCTAAGTCAGAGTTTATAAGAAAACTACCAAATTTGGATTTAATTAATAGCTCAGATAGATTCTTAGCTGAATTTTGGATAGGTTTAGTAAACCATAAAGCTTTGTGTTTATATCCATCATTACCATTTGAAAATAACAATAGAGGTTTATTTTACACACCCGAATCAGAATATAAAAATAAAATAATAAAAACAGAATTTATGAATATTAACGAAATGGAATACATTCCAGAAAATAGGTATACACCAAAATTAGCAACCCAGAAACCAAGTGCCTGGGGAGACATACCTTCTATATTAGAAGATATTATAAAAAGATTTAATATCAAAGGTAACAAAGCAATAGAGTTTGGGGTTGAGTGGGGATATTCTACATCAGCATTATCAAACTATTTTTCAGAAGTTACTGGAATAGACACATTTGAAGGAGATAGACATGCGGGATTCAAGGGTAATATTTTCGAAGAAACTAAAAGTGATTTATCTGATTTTACAAATATTAAATTAGTAAAATCATTATATCAAGATTATATCATAGATAATAATGAATATTATAATCTATCACATGTTGATATTATTCACACTTATGAAGATACATTTAAATGTGGTGAGTGGTGTGTTAATCATTCAGATATAGTGATATTTCATGATACTGAATCTTTTCCAGAGGTTAAAAGAGCTTGTAAAGATTTAGCTATTAAATATAATTTAGATTTCTTTAACTATAAAGGGTCAAATGGTCTTGGTATTTTAGTCAAGAAGTCTTAAATTATTTTAATATATCATCTATTTTAGAGTTTCTAATAAATGACATATTTAGATATTTTGATAGGATTTTAGTAAAATCTAAACTATCATAAACTTCATATGATAATCTATCTTCCAAATATATTTGCTTAGGCTCATTTACATGATATGAATACATATCAAATCTGGTTTCTTTAATTCCTGATTCTGTATAAACAACATCACTATTCCAAAGTTTATTAGTCCTTCCAACTATCATAAGAATAGTAGCACTATAAGCATAAGCTAATTTACTAATCTGTCCTAACCCAGAACTCATATTATAAGCATTTAGATTAGAACTATCATTATCATTAAGAATGAATTCACCACTTGTTATAACTTTAAATGTGTGTTTAATATTAACAATATCATCATAAGAAGTGGAATCACCATCTTCATCAAAGTATCTCTTACGGATTGTATAAGGTTCTCCACCTTTTAGTCTACTTGAATCTACTATTTCTAGTTCACCATTAGAGTTCTCGACTATGTGTATTGTTGTTATCATCCTAATATTTTTTGAAATTTATCATATTTACAAATATAAGGATTGTTTTTTAATATATAAGAAAATTAGAATATTTTTAACATGATAGATTTAAACTATACAATCGGTAATATTGGACCCATAACAACAAGTGCTACTGGTAGTACTTTACAAAGTGCTGCAATAACAACAAGTGGGTTTCCTGTTCAAATAACAGTAACTGGTGATGCTGAACCAGCCGGTGCGGGATGGCATAGATTACAAATCTATAGAGATTCAACAACAATTGGTGAAGTTCTACATATTGAAACAACTGCTACTGGCAGCAATATGACAATTGCTATGTCTACTATTGATACTCCGGTTACGGGTGGGTATACATATTCTGTTAAAGTTGTAGGTAGTAGTGGAATGTCTGCTAGATATAGTGAGATTGGTAAATTATCAATGATTGTTGAAGAAAAAGTTATTAGTTCATATAACTCTATAAATTGGCTAAGAAGAGATATTTCCATACCAAATGTTTATTATGGTTATAATTCTAGTATGACCGCTAGTGATTCAGATACTACCTGGTCTATTAAGAAGATAGCAACCTCAGGATCTGTTGAAACTGTTAAATGGACTAATGGTTCTTATTTATATAATTCAACTTGGGATAATAGAGTTGCTTCATTTGTTCAACCAACTGGTGCATTAGGTGTTACTTGGAGTGTTAGTGTTCCTAGTTTAAGTATTTCTTGGAATCAACTTGCTGGTGTTGATAGATACCAAGTTGTTGTTAGAGAATCTGGTAAACTTTATTCAGATTTAGGAAGTGAAATCTATAATAATGGATCTTATCAGGTAACTAAAGAAGTTGTAAATAATGATAATTATACTTACACAAAAGCATCATCTGGGTTAACTTATTCGGTAACTATAACTGGTGTTAATGTTGCTGGAACAACTGCTTCTACTGTTACAATTACTACTTAGGATTTTTCAATCGCCATAGATTAATTACAATAACTAGAGAGTTCATTATAACTATTGGATAAGCATGTAATTGTATTCCATAAACAATAAACATTGCACAAGCAACTGAGTTTGTTATTCTTAGTTTTTTTACATCCTTCATCGTTACTGATATAAGGACAATTATCATAGAGAGATATCCCCAAATTTCTATTAATTCCATTTTACAAATATATTAAATTTATTTAATATAAACCGCTATTTTCAGAAAATTTGAACAATTAGAATCAAAAATGATAATGTTAAACAGATAAGTGTTTTGATATTAAATTAAACTTATTATTTTTTATAAATAAAATGATTATGTATATTAAACTCGGAGAAATTATAATTAAGCAAAAAGGTACTATAACAGAAGACAATATTGATTATCATTTTACAATTGAGTCTGATTTAATAACATGGGATTCTAAACCTACTGATATAGAATCGGCTGAGAAAATAATAAGGTCTACAAAAGACTGGAGGGTTAGTTGGTTTAATCATTTAAAATCAGTAACAGATGAAATTATTTAGCAGAAAAATTACAGAAAAACAAAAGAGTAGTAATTACTTTCAAAAGAGAAAGTAAACTTAGACTAATTTGAAATAAATATGTGGTCTGAAAATTTTAAATCTATAGTAAATTTTCTGTAATTCAATTAACTTTTTCATTCTTTCTTTTGTAATCTTTATTACATCAATTTTACCATCTATATCTTTGTAGGTTATAGTATATCCACCATTATCTATCAAATTAACAACACCATAAGCACATCTGATAACATGATGATTAACAACTATTGATCTTATCCAGATTATGTCATGATAAAATGGTTTTTTTCTAAATGCGAATAGAATTAAATTAATTAGGTCTGATATAAATAAAACAGAAAATATTACACAAGATGTATAGAAAATTAGATTCATAATCACTGATATCATTAAAATTATAAATTCCATAATTATATATATTATGTTTAATTTCTGAAAATTTATTGTATATCTAAAATATCTTCTGGTGTTAGTTTTAACAAAACTTCAATGGATTCTACACCGTCATCAGTTACAAATTTACCAGTAATATCCTCTAATGTATATGTCACTCCAAATTTAATAAGGTGTTGTTTTACTTTCTCAATGTTAATATCATTACCAACTAAATAAGAGGTAATTAGGCTTTCATTAACTTGGTCAAAAGCTGTGTATAATTCTAAATCAGATAGGAGTAATTTGTCCTCAGGTGTTAGATTTGTTAATATCTCCTCATTTTTATCGGGAGTTAGGTCTGTGTTAATTTTTACTACTTTTATCATAAGTATTATATAGTAAAATATAATATAGGTTTTAAAAATAAATATATAGTTTAGAATTAATATTTATAATTTATCTTAACCACTGGCGATTATACACAAAAAAAGACTCTAATTTAATTAGAGTCTTTTTTAATTTAAATAAATACTTATTTACTAATAGTTATACTTTCAATAACTAAGTCACCTGTGTGTTTTCCATTATGTTTATATATCGAAACATTATATGAATCACTAGCATTAATTTCATATTCAAAAGTAAATTGTGGTCTTCCTGATTTAGTTAGCTGACGACAACAACCTTTCTCACAAGATTCACCAACCATTTTATGATCAGCTCCAAAGAAAGTCATATACCCTGCAAATGTTTTATTACTTGGATGTATCTTTTCTGTTTTAGATTGATTAACATAAACCTCATAAACACCTTTCGGTACTTTTGTAAGCGATACAACCAAAGTCATAATCAACTTATTATTTGTTGTGTTTGTAGAAGTCAATCTTGGAATCATCTGAGTAACAGCATCTGTTATTTGACTATTTATAGCAACACTTGTATTAGAAGAAGCTACTATTTCTGGTTTAGTGCATTTAACTAATTGAGTTTGTTCTTTACTCATTACTTTAGTATCATCAAAATCATAATCCATTGTGTATATTATTTTAATAATACTATCCACTGTATAAGTAACTTTCTGTCCATTTTCATCAAAGAAAATATAAGGCCATTCAGCAGATTTTAATTCTTCTAATGTAACTAATTTACCATTTTCAGAATTTGTCCATTGTTGCCAAAGTCTATCAATATTAGAGTGATGTGTCCAGAAAATCGGATCAAAAGCTGCAGTTGGAACCCAACCCATTAAACCAGTATTTGTAATTGTACCAGTAATTGAATTGTTAAATTGAAGGGTTCCTGTTGTGTCATTTCCAGCTCCAATATAATCATGCATTGCTCCGTGTGGAGCAGCATTCATATTATTACTAAACATCTTGAAGTTTGTATAAGACATTAATTTATTTAAGTCTAATGCTCTTTCAACCTCACCTGAAACTGGCTCACCATTGTTTAAGTTCTGATATCTAGCTGGTTCATATAATGAACTCATTTTATCTCTAAACATTTCAGGTAATTTTTTATTATCTCCAGATGCTGTGTAATCCCAATATGGGAGTGCAAAGTCTTGATATCCTGATAACTTTCTAACAATTTTTTCAAAGTGATAAGTGTAAAGGCGATGCCAAACTAGAAAATGTATTTTCTCTTGACCACTTGGAGTGTGAGTGCAATTATCCCATCCTTCTTTTATATCACTTACATTGTGATACCAACTACAAAGTTGATTATTTTTTATAGTATCTGGAATCCAGTGCATTGATCCTTGATAATACCAGCTAAGTGGATCTGAGCAATCTTTAGACCTCATGATTTGTAAAGCTTTGTTAAGAGCTTCTACATCTTTCTTTGCATCAGTTGTGTGTATATTTTTTCTAACCCATCTCTTTTCTTCTTTTTTGTTACCACAAGAGGTGATTAAAAAAACACAAACTAAAGCTAATAATTTAATTATTGATTTCATATTTATTTTTTGTTTTCTAATTATATTATTTACTTAAGTAAAGTTTTTAATATATAAATATATGAGAAAAAATATACTATTAATTCTGATTTTATTATCTTCTTTTGTTTATTCACAAGATACTCTAAATAAAAGATGTCCTCTTAAATATCTATTAGATGGTGTCTCAACAACAACATTAAAAAGAACGACTCTAGAAAGTGCTCAATTTATAATAAAAGGAGATAATAAGAATAAAGAAATGGTTAGGGTTACTTTTCAAGATACTGATGGTCATCGAGAGAATATATTTCAAGAAAATAGTTTAGGATTTGGTGATGAATACTCTGTTACAGGATCTTTAGGTTTAGATATTGCGCTAATAATACCAAAGAGATTAATTTCAAAATCAACAATGATATTTTTACAAGTTTTAAAAGGTGATCGATACTTTTACTTGAAAATAGATGTAACTGATTAAAGAGGCATTGCTTCTAACTTATGAGTGGTTCCTTTTTGAATTGATCTAAATTGATTCTCATTACTTAAAGGTTTAGCTTCTTTCCAATCATCTGAAAAATTCGGATAACCTCCTTTTAATCCACAAAAAACCTGAGCCAACTCATTTACAATAATGAATTGTTCAGGATTAGGTTCAATTAATTTTTTCTTCATAATATATAAAGACAAATTTAATAAAATTAACTGATATAAAAAATTAAATAATTTCTGGTGCCATATAGATTGGTTTTATAAGACCCTTACTATCCTGTGATACTAGTTTCTCATAAATACTAAATATATTATCATTTATTTTTAATTCTATAGAATCTAATAAGAATAGATATTCATCATTAGATATATGGAGTATACTAAATTGTTTTTCCTGCTTAGCATTTAAAAATTTAGCTTTAACCCTTTTCATTTTATTGGTGTTAATTGCATCTAATACAAATAATTCCAACTTACTAACTTCTTCGTTGTTTAATTTAATTTTCATATAAAATATATTAAATAATTAGTATGGAGTTTAATTTTAAATAAAATAAATAATCTATGAATTTTTATTATTTAAATTTGTTTTCTCTAATCCAAATAGTGGCTATATATTTAAATCCACTGATTACAGGTAAACCTGCATGTATACTTTCATAATCTAAAGTACCATCCTCATTTATATTATCCCAAATAATCGCTTTTGATTTAACTGGCTTTACTTTTATTCCTTTCATAGGAAAGTTAGTTTCACCCCCTTCAAATTCATTATTTAGATAAAATAAAACACTTTTTATTCTTTGACCTCCTCTAGACATACAATCATCATAATATGGTTCACCTGGGTGGAAAAAATCTTGATGGTCTTTATACTCACCGCCTACTTCATATTTAACAACATGTATTGTTTCCATATTTTCAATCGGTATTCCAGTCTCTTCTGAAGTTATTTGTTTTAATTTTATTGAAATAGGTTCATCATTTTTTATCCAAGTACTAAAGGCAACTCTATAACCTTCTATATCTGTACCCAATGTTTTTGATTTTTCAAAGCCATCACTTGCTAATTTAATTATTTCATCACATTCTTCTGATGTAATAAAATTTTCTTTTTCTTCTACCATAATAATTTTATATATTAAAATATAATATATACTTAATGAATTACTTACAAACATTTGAAAGATTTGAAGGTGTTAAGAAAACCAAAAAGATTAAAAAACATTGGAGAAGTGACCGAGGTGGTGTTTCTTCGGTGATGGGTAGTATAGCTAATAAAGATGCTAATCTAAATGATTTAATGAAAAAGTTAGTTAAAAGATTTAAGATTGAAAAAGTAAAATATATGAACGCTGGTGCATTTGGTATGGCTTTTATAGCGGATGGTGATAAGATAATTAAATTAACTTCTAATAGAGATGAGGCAGCTGAAGTTAAAGGTTTAATAGACAAAAAAGTTCCCGGTTGTATAGAATATTATGATATTGTTTATTCTAAGAAATTTGATATTTGGGCAATTCTAATGCAGAAATGTGAAAATCTATCCAAAAAAGAAGAGAAAATATTTAGTTTATTATTTGAAGAAGGATTGGATAATTTTGATGAGGATGATCTTGATAGGGGTCAAAATTTTTCAAAGGATCGGATAAATGATATTGCTAGTGAGTTAAGATTAAGTAAAGAAGAGTTAATGTCTTTTATTAGAGAACTTGTTGAACTAAAAGATAAACTTGAGAGTAATGATATATCAATTGGTGACCTACATACTGGAAACATGGGTCGTTTAGATGATGAGTTAGTTCACTTTGATATTATGGCTGGTTTTACTGGCGAAAATGAATTAAATAAAATATCTAAAATTAAATTAGGTTAATAATAGTATTTTACTGGTTTCCCTAACTCCCTTGCAAAATCTATTTCAGCTTGAACACCAACCGATTTCTCAACAGCATTATTATCAAAATTAATAACAATAACCTCA
>Ga0114977_10000090_pt1 | contig 58649 bp, 65 predicted proteins | sample S_130805_MF_Meta_FD_87026 | JGI IMG/M metagenome (GOLD analysis project Ga0114977, IMG submission 87026) | Freshwater microbial communities from Lake Simoncouche, Canada to study carbon cycling - S_130805_MF_MetaG | ecosystem: Environmental > Aquatic > Freshwater > Lake | place: Lake...
CGCTAGCGGGGCCGCGTTGGCTTAAACCTGAGCATTTGGCAAAGACGCATATTTTCTACGAAGCGCATGGCGGCAAAACCATTATCTTTGCCCGTTTCCTGCCGATTGTGCGGACTTTCGCGCCGTTTGTAGCGGGCATTGGGCTGATGAATTATCGCGTGTTTGTCGCGTTCAGTGCGCTTGGTAGCATCGCTTGGATTGCTGGCTTCATTTTGCTCGGCTATTTCTTCGGTAACATTCCGTTTATCAAAAATAATTTAACGGTGATGGTGCTCGTCATCGTGCTGATTTCATTTTTACCGGCGATGCTTGAATTTATTCGTCACCGCCGGCAAGCTACGCAAGCCGATTAAATTCTCGATTCGCTAATTTCCTGTCACCCAACGCCATAATTTAGTTAATGCGTCGTTGAAGCAAACGGATTGATGGTTGAATGTGGCGGCACGGGGACTTTAATTTCGCACTGTTTCGTTGCCGACCAAAGCAGAAATAGTCAGTACGTGCCGAATGTCATCGGCGACGACGAGAGAGCAGAAATGAAGTGGGTTGGTCAGGCGTCGACAAGCTCTTCCTCAAACTCCAGCACAACTTTCCCGTCTTTCACCTTTACCGTGACCTTGCCGCCGTTGGCTAAGCGTCCAAATAGCAATTCATCGGCCAGCGCAGAGCGAATGGTGTCTTGAATCAGGCGTGCCATTGGTCGTGCGCCCATCAGCGGATCAAAGCCGTTGTCGGCTAAATAATCTTTCAGCGCATCGCTAAAAATCACGTCCACTTTTTTCTCGTGCAATTGTTCTTCCAGCTGCATTAAGAATTTATCGACGACGCGCAAAATGACATTTTTATCGAGTGCAGCGAAAGACACAATTGCATCCAAACGGTTGCGGAATTCAGGCGTAAATAATCGTTTGATATCGATCATTTCGTCGCCAGAAGACGCCGTTTTGGTGAAGCCGATTTGTGTTTTGTTCAACGCTTCGGCGCCGGCGTTGGTGGTCATAATAATCACCACGTTACGGAAATCAGCTCTGCGCCCGTTGTTGTCGGTGAGCGTGCCGTGATCCATTACTTGCAGCAAAATATTAAAAATGTCGGGATGTGCTTTTTCAATTTCATCGAGCAATAACACGCAATGCGGCTGTTTGCTGATCGCCTCGGTGAGCAAGCCGCCTTGGTCGAAACCGACATAACCAGGCGGCGCGCCGATCAAGCGCGACACCGCGTGACGTTCCATATATTCCGACATATCAAAGCGTTGTAAAGGCATGCCCATGACGAACGCCAGCTGTTTGGCCACTTCGGTTTTACCAACGCCGGTGGGGCCAGAAAATAGAAAACTGCCAATTGGCTTTTGCGGATTGCCGAGACCGCTGCGTGACATTTTGATCGCACGAGCCAATACGTCGATGGCTTTTTCTTGGCCGAAGACGGTGGCTTTCAAATCACGATCTAAATTCTTCAGTGCGTTGCGGTCATCGTGCGACACGGTGCGCGCCGGAATGCGTGCAATTTTCGAAATAATTTCTTCGATTTCGTGTTTGCCCACTACTTTTTTCTGCTTAGATTTCGGCAAAATGCGTTGCGCCGCACCGGCTTCGTCCAGTACATCGATAGCCTTGTCCGGCAAATGCCGATCATTGATAAATCGAGCTGACAGTTCGGCCGCGCTAATGATTGCCGCCGCACTAAATTTAATGCTGTGGTGATCTTCAAAGCGCGATTTCAGTCCTTTCAAAATTTCGATAGTTTGTTCGACCGAGGGTTCGGCCACATCCACTTTTTGGAAGCGACGCGATAAGGCAGAATCCTTTTCGAAAATACCGCGATATTCTTGGTAAGTGGTGGCGCCAATACATTTTAGAACGCCGTTTGATAAGGCTGGCTTGAGTAAATTTGAGGCATCCATCGTGCCGCCAGAGGCCGAACCAGCGCCAATCAGCGTATGAATTTCGTCGATAAAGAGCACCGCATTTGGCGCATCTGTTAATTCTTTTAACACCGCTTTCAAACGCTGTTCAAAATCACCACGATATTTGGTGCCAGCCAGCAAGGCGCCCATATCCAAGGAGTAAACGTGGGCATCTTTCAGAATGTCTGGCACGTTACCCTCGGTAATGCGGCGTGCCAGCCCTTCGGCGATAGCAGTTTTGCCGACCCCCGCTTCGCCTACTAGCAAAGGATTGTTTTTGCGACGGCGGCACAAAGTTTGAATCACCCGTTCTAGTTCTAAATCGCGCCCAATAAGTGGATCAATTTTGCCGGCGAGGGCGTGTGCATTTAAATCGAGTGTGTAACTTTGCAGTGCGCTTTCAACGCTTTTGTCAGATTCAGCATCGGTTTCATTGGCAGTTTTGGGTGTGGCCTGCTGTGCTTCCGCTGGTTTGTTAATGCCGTGAGCGACGTAGTTCACCACGTCGAGGCGAGTGATGCCACGCTGGTTCAAAAAGTACACGGCGTGAGATTCTTTCTCGCCAAAGAGCGCGATCAAAATATTCGCACCATTGACCTCTTTCCGGTTGGTCGATTGGACGTGCAAAATTGCGCGTTGAATGACGCGCTGAAAACCAAGCGTTGGTTGAGTGTCAATCTCGCCATTGCCCGGAATGCAGGGCGTGTGCATCTCGATATGCTTGCTGATGACGGCACGCAATTCGTCTAAATCAGCGCCACAAGCGCGCAATACATGAGCGGCCGATGGATTGTCGGTCATGGCGAGCAGTAAATGTTCCACCGTGATGAACTCGTGCCGTTTTTGGCGAGCTTCAACAAAGGCCAAATGCAAACTTACTTCCAATTCTTGCGCGATCATTTTAATTTTCCTTCATGTGGCATTTCAAAGGATGCCCATGTTGCGTTGCAAATTCTGAAACTTGAATGGTTTTGGTTTCTGCGATATCTTTTGGATAGATGCCGCAGACCGCAGAACCTTCGTGGTGGATTTTAAGCATAATCTGCGTCGCGCGCTCAATATTCATACTAAAAAATGCCGTCAATACTTCAAGCACAAACTCCATTGTGGTGTAATCATCATTCAGCAAAATCACTTTATACAAACTAGGTGGTTTACTGACGAGTCGCTCTCTCTCGAGTACGGTGCTACTTTCTTGCTTGGTTGTCATATTCTGCTCGGTTGACTTAACTGTGTTGCATATTTAATGATTAAAGCGTCTTTTTCAAGGTTTATTTACAATTTTTTAATTTTCTACTTGACGGTGGGTGTGTTTCACGTTAAAAAGCGTCTGGGTGTTTGAATCAAAGTATCTGCAGTACTGGTTTTGCCATGCGCGGCCTTGGAATTCAAGCAGTTTAACGGGAATCCACCCGGTTTTTTTAGTAAGGAAGTAATAACATGGCAAACGGTACAGTTAAGTGGTTCAATGATGCAAAAGGTTTCGGTTTTATCACGCCTGATGATGGTAGCGAAGATTTGTTCGCGCACTTCTCAGCGATCAACATGAGCGGCTTCAAGTCACTCAAAGAAGGCCAAAAAGTGACATTTGACATCGTTCAAGGTCCTAAAGGCAAGCAAGCTTCTAACATCCAAGCGCCTTAATCGGTTCTAGATGTTTGAATTAAAAAAGCCCGCTTCGGCGGGCTTTTTTGTTGCCGATGAAATGTCAAAACTTCATTGGCACTCGCGCCATTAAATCGCAGCTAAGGCAGCGTTGAAGGTGGCACTTGGACGCATCGCTTTCGAGGTTTTGTCGAAGTCGGGATGGTAATAGCCGCCCATATCCACCGGCTTGCCCTGTACTGCAATCAACTCAGCAGTGATGGTTGCCTCGTTGTCGGTGAGGACTTTTGCTAGCGAGGTAAAGCGCGCTTGCACTTCTGAATCTTTTGTTTGTGCCGCCAAGGCTTGCGCCCAATATAAAGCGAGGTAGAAATGGCTACCGCGATTATCAATTTCACCCACTTTGCGCGCCGGAGATTTATTGTTATCCAAGATTCTGGCGTTGGCTTGATCCAAAGTTTCCGCCAGAATTTGCGCTTTCGGATTATTGAATTTCTGCGCTAAATGTTCTAGCGAAACACCCAAGGCTAAGAATTCACCGAGCGAATCCCAACGTAAATAGCCTTCTTGTTGGAATTGCTGCACGTGCTTAGGCGCAGAACCACCCGCACCCGTTTCGAATAAACCGCCGCCGCTCATCAGTGGCACGATCGACAACATTTTGGCGCTGGTGCCGAGTTCCAAAATCGGAAACAAGTCAGTCAAATAATCACGCAACACGTTGCCGGTAACGGAGATGGTGTCCAGACCGGCGCGGATGCGTTCTATCGACATTTGAATCGCCGCTTCTGGTGTCATCAGGCGAATATCGAGGCCGCTGGTGTCGTGATCTTTTAAATAGTGCTCAACTTTTAAAATTACTTGCGCATCGTGAGCACGGTTCGGATCGAGCCAAAAAATGGCTGGCGTGTTGCTCAAACGCGCGCGTTCCACCGCCAGGCGTACCCAATCTTGAATCGGCGCATCTTTAACTTGGCACATGCGGAAAATGTCGCCTTGTTCTACGGCCTGTTTCAGCAATATTTTGCCAGTCGCATCGACCACGCGTACCGAGCCATTGGCGGACATTTCAAACGTTTTGTCGTGTGAGCCATATTCTTCAGCTTTTTGCGCCATCAAACCGACGTTAGGTACGCTGCCCATCGTGGTTGGATCGAAAGCGCCATGATTTTTGCAATCTTCGATGACAGCTTGATAAATGCGCGCGTAACACCGGTCAGGAATCATCGCCTTGGTATCGTGCAATTTGCCGTCGGTGCCCCACATTTTGCCGGAATCGCGAATCATCGCTGGCATCGACGCATCGACAATCACGTCGCTCGGTACGTGCAAATTGGTGATGCCTTTATCCGAATTGACCATCGCCAATTCGGGGCGAGTTTGGTAAACGGCTTGAATATCAGCTTCAATTTCGGCACGCTGAGCATCTGGTAATTTAGCAATCTTGGCGTATAAATCGCCCAAGCCATTATTGACGTTCACGCCCAATTCTTTGATCACGGCAGCGTGTTTTTCAAACACGGTTTTGTAGTAAACCGTCACCGCGTGGCCAAACATAATGGGATCGGAAATCTTCATCATGGTGGCTTTGAGGTGCAAGGACAACAGCACGCCTTGTTGTTTGGCATCCGCCATTTGCGCTTCGTAAAAGTCACGCAAAGCACGGCGACTCAGCACGCAAGCATCAATAATTTCACCCGCTTTGAGTGTGGTTTTTTCTTTCAGTACGGTGGCGGTGCCATCGGTGCCAACGAACTCGATGCGCACCGCACCGGCGTCGCTGACAGTGACCGATTTTTCGCTGCCATAGAAATCAGCAGCATCCATATGCGCCACGTGCGTTTTGGAATCGGCGCGCCAAGCGCCCATTTTGTGTGGGTTTTTTCTAGCAAATTGTTTGACTGATGCAGCGGCGCGGCGATCAGAATTACCTTCGCGCAAGACCGGATTAACCGCGCTACCGAGCACTTTGCTGTAACGTGCTTTGATTGCTTTTTCTGCTTCAGTTTTTGCATCTTCCGGATAATCTGGCACGTCATAACCTTGCGATTGCAATTCTTTGATAGCGGTTTTTAGTTGCGGCGAAGACGCGCTGACATTTGGTAATTTAATGATATTGGCTTCTGGTTTGAGCGTGAGTTCGCCCAATTCAGTCAATTCGTCGGCAATCTTTTGCGCGGGCGTTAAATTTTCAGGGAAGTTCGCAAGAATGCGTCCGGCTAGTGAAATATTTCGTGTTTCAACTGATACGCCAGCGGCTTTGGTGAACGCTTGAATAATAGGCAATAAGGAATAAGTGGCTAGAGCAGGTGCTTCGTCAACCATCGTGTAAATAATTTTTGGGCTCGTCATATTTTTCTCTAAGAGTTAGAAATTAATTGCCATTTCTTCGTATACTTCGCAGCTATCTTTGCCGGAAATAGATGAAATGAGTCGTGTCTTGCTGTTCAATAAACCATTTGGGGTGATCTGCCAATTTAGTCGGGATGGACTGCATCCGACGCTGGCAGATTATATTCCTGTTGAAGAAGTTTATCCTGCTGGACGATTGGATACCGATAGCGAAGGTCTGCTTGTTTTGACCGATGACGGCAAATTGCAACATCGTATTACCGATCCACAACATAAATTGCCCAAAACATATTGGGTGCAGGTCGAAGGGGTGCCGGATGAAACTGCGCTAGCTAATTTGTGCCAAGGCGTGCTGTTAAAAGATGGTCTAACCTTGCCCGCAGCAGTGCATTTGATGGCGGAACCGCTTGAGCTTTGGCCACGGAATCCGCCGATACGGTCGCGACAAAATGTGCCAACGAGTTGGCTAGCATTAACCATCCGTGAAGGAAAAAATCGCCAAGTTCGACGGATGACGGCGGCGGTGAGTCATCCAACTTTGCGCTTGATTCGTTATTCAATAGGTGACTGGACGTTGCAAAATTTAAAGGTGGGTACTTGGGCGTCGCAAATTCTTTAGGAGTGACACGAACAAATTTCTGTATCATGCTTGATTTATTGGGATATTACGGTATCCTTCATGCCGTCGAACTATCAGTGAGGTTGCCATGAACCGTCAAATCGTATTATTTATTTTTCTATGCCAAGCGCTGATTGCGTTTGCCGGTCCACAACGTCCGCAAGATGAAGCACTCGCTAGCTCGGTTTTTAGTCAGACTCGCGCACCTAAATTAGCCTCATCTATTGCTTTGATCTACGACGAAAAAGATCAACGTTCCTTGTATTCAAAAAATGCTGATACGGTTGCTCCTATTGCCTCGATTACCAAGCTGATGACGGCAATGGTGGTGTTGGATGCGAAGTTGCCGATGGACGAAAAGATTACTATTTCGCCTGATGATGCCGATTTTCAAAAAGGTACGCATTCACGGATGCGCGCTGGCATCACGTTGACGCGTGCCGAAATGATGAAAGTTGCTTTGATGGCGTCGGAAAATCGCGCCGCCGCCTCGTTAGCTCGCACCTATCCGGGTGGTATGCCAGCTGCGGTTGCAGCGATGAATGCTAAGGCGAAAGAGTTAGGCATGACTTCGACTAAATTCCTCGATCCAACCGGTTTGAATAGCAATAATGTTTCCACCGCTAAAGATTTGGTGAAGATGGTGATGGCAGCGCAGCATTACGAACAGATTCACAAATACACCACCAGTTCTTCGCATATGGTGAACGCGGGCAGTCGCCATGAATTGAAATATAACAATACCAATCCTTTGGTTAAAAATGCGTCTTGGGATATTGGTGTGAGCAAAACCGGTTATATCAGCGAAGCCGGTCGTTGCTTGGTGATGGAAGCGACGATTTCTAATCGGCCAGTGGTGATTGTGTTGCTCGATTCGTGGGGCAAAAGCACCCGCGTAGGTGATGCTAATCGCATTAAAAAATGGATGGAAAGTGCCGCTACTCGGCCAGGCCGCAAAACTAATCGCGGCTAAATTGCAGCCGCTGCGGTGGCCGTTATTTTGAGTTGTTTGGCAACTGCAAATACCACTGCACAAATCTCATCTTCTTTAGTTACTTCAGCAGCGGATTGATCATTCTCGATTGATTTCGCTGCTGGGGCAATTGCTTCAAATTCCCACAAATTCACTCGCCGATTCATTTTCAAAAAATAGTGTTGATGCCCGTGTGCGACAACGTTCTTATCGGTAATCTCAAACCACCAAACTAAATTTTCAACTGGCGTTGTTGTCAGGGTTTGCAGACGCTCGGCAATCACTTCAATAAACGGTTGCGCTAAATTGAGTTGCGGCGCCAGTTTCATTCTGTAACGACCAGGACGTTCGATCGTGAGTGGATTTTCTAGCGGCGGCGTTTTGCCCGGTCGCATGATGGAAATAACCAAAATAGACAAAATCGTCAGGGTGATGAACTCGATCAAGCGTGGCTCCTTGAAATACTTGAGTAACAAACTCGGGGTATCGTATCACGAGATGTTTCTAATGTCGGCTGGACTTGCTGAAATCATTTCCATATAATTGGAATTATGGAAATAAAATTAGCAGTCGAATCATTAGCCGCACTGGCACAAGAATCGCGTTTAGCGATTTTTCGTTTATTGGTGCAAGTAGGGGAAACGGGCGTGGCAGCCGGCGCGTTGGGAGAAAAGCTTGGCATACCAGCGGCGACGTTATCGTTTCACCTAAAAACATTAGCGACTGCGGGGTTGGTGAGTGCCCGCACGGATGGACGTTTTGTTATTTACACCGCTAATTATGTGGCGATGGATAAGTTGATTGCTTATTTGACAGAACATTGTTGTGCCGGTGATGCGGTGAAATGCAATCCGATTAAAAAATGCAAATAACTTCAAGGAAATAATGATGAGCGATCAATCTTATAACGTATTAATTCTCTGTACGGGCAATTCGGCGCGTAGCGTGTTGGGCGAAGTGCTGTTTAACGTGTTGGGAAAAGGCAAATTTAAAGCCTACAGCGCAGGTAGTAAACCAGCTGGCAAAGTTAATCCTGGCGCCTTGGAGTGGTTGGAAACTCATGGCTACAGTACCGAAGAATTACGTAGTAAAAGCTGGAACGAATTTGCTGAACCGGGCGCGCCAGAATTCGATTTTATTTTTACCGTGTGCGACAACGCGGCCGGCGAAGCTTGTCCTTTATGGCTCGGTCATCCTGCCACCGCGCATTGGGGTATTCCTGATCCGGCGCATATCGAAGGTGACGAGGCACGCCGCACCGCGTTTAATCACGCTGCCGAACAACTCGCGCGTCGCATCCAATTGTTTATGTGTTTACCGATTGAAAAAATGGACAAGCTGACGATAAAAGAAAAGCTCTCCGAGATCGGTCGCCTGCAGGATTAAATAATGAATATTTTTGAACGCTTTTTGACACTCTGGGTTTTTCTGTGCATCATCGTCGGTGTGATCTTAGGTCAAGCACTGCCGGCGCCATTTCACTGGTTAGGCACGCTAGAAATCGCCAAAGTGAATCTGCCGGTGGGCTTGCTGATTTGGGTGATGATCATTCCTATGCTCATGAGAATCGACTTTGCTGCGCTACCCATGGTGAGACGCCATGTACGTGGCATAGGCGTCACCTTGTTTGTGAATTGGTTAGTCAAACCTTTTTCTATGGCGCTGCTTGGATGGCTATTTGTGCGCCATCTATTTGCGCCTCTTTTGCCCACCGATCAAATCGACAGCTACATTGCCGGTCTAGTGTTGCTCGCTGCCGCACCGTGCACCGCGATGGTATTTGTCTGGAGCCGCTTAGTGAAAGGCGAACCCTTATTTACCTTAAGCCAAGTTGCGCTAAATGATGCCATTATGGTATTCGCCTTCGCACCGTTGGTCGCCTTATTGTTGGGCTTGTCGGCCATCGTCGTGCCGTGGAACACCTTGCTGGTGTCGGTGGTGTTGTACATCGTGTTACCGGTTATGTTGGCGCAAATTGCCCGGAAACTATTACTGGCGAACGGTGGCGAGCAAGCCTTAGAAAATGCTTTGCAAAAACTTGGCCCGATTTCGATCAGCGCCTTATTGCTGACCTTGGTTTTATTGTTTGCCTTCCAAGGTAAAGCCATCGTCGAGCAACCATTCATCATCGCCATGCTGGCGGTGCCGATCACCATTCAAGTGTATTTCACCTCAGGCTTGGCTTACTGGTTAAACCGCCGCGTGGGCGAAGCGCATTGCGTGGCAGGGCCATCGGCATTAATTGGTGCCTCTAACTTCTTCGAACTCGCTGTGGCTGCCGCGATTAGTTTGTTTGGCTTTGAATCGGGCGCCGCGTTGGCCACCGTGGTCGGTGTGTTGATTGAAGTGCCAGTGATGTTGAGCGTGGTTGCGATCGTTAATCGCAGCCAAGGTTGGTATCAAAAGACTTAATGTGAGGTGCCGCTGAAAGGTAAGTTTAGCCTTTCAGCGCCCACACGACAACCGCAACCAGCACAAGCAGAATAGCTAATTCAACGAACATGGCGCCTCCCAATCGGTGGTGAAGTGAGTTGATTATATCGCGAGTGGTTTTTGTTGTTGAAGGTTGTTGCGACCGAGGGCTAACGGTGACTTAGAGATGCTAGCCGAGAATTTCAAACTGCAGATACCACACGCCGAGCGACACAAAAAAGTTAACTAAAATGGCAGGCAAGAATTTTAAGTGGGTGCCGAAACTGTAGCTTTTTTCGATCGACATCATCATCACGCCAGCGGCAGAACCGATCACCGTTAAGCTGCCGCCAATGCCAACCATCAGCGCGTTAAGCGCCCATTGCGATTGGCTTAAAGTGGGGTTTGACATCAGCGCGGCGGCTTCCACCGGCACGTTATCTAAAATGCCAGAAATGACGCCCAGCGCGACGTTGACGGTGGTGGGCGATAGCACGTCAAACAAACGCGAAATGTAGGTCAGCCAGCCAACATAATTCAGCGCGGCGACGCCGCTGATGATGCCGATAAAAAACAACAGCGTGTTCCATTCCACTTTTTGCAACTGCGCCACCAGCATCACGTTGGTGCCGGTGTGTTTGAGGTGCCAAGCGTAAATGCCGATTAAACTTAAGCCCATGCCGATGGCGTATTCAATGTCGATGTGCAGCGCAATGTTCATCGCCACCGCAGCGGCCACCGCCAACACGCCAAAAAATATCATGCCCCAACCGCCACGTTTAATTTTGACGTCGTCGGGCGTGGTGTCGATTAATTCGCCAGATAATTTATTCAGGTAGAAATATTGCAAAACGGCGGCACTGGCCGCCCAGCCGATAAGGGCGGCAGGAAATAAAGTTAATAAGCCGACGATGCTAATTTTGCCGGCCAAGACCACCATTAAGCTGGTGGCGGTGCCGAGAAACCACACGCCGGAATTGGAGGCGATGATTAAATTGCACAGCGCGATGTGGGTGTAACTTTGATTGCGCGACACTTCTTTGATTGACTTGCCAAAAATCATCGCGCTGGTGATGTTGTTAATGAACGGCGAGAGCAGGGCGGCCAAGGCGCCGGTTGCCCAAAACATTTGCGTAGCACCTAATCCTTTGCTGATGAGAAAACTATTGAGCGTGCTGAATACCCCGCGTTCGGCGAGGATTTCGACAATCATCCACATGAAGGCCATGAAGGTGATTAGCGAAAATAATTCGACTTTATTTTCTTTTTGCATCTCGGTGAAATGCTCGAAACGCTGCGGATCATCGCCGGAAAAATAGGTGTAAAGACCAATCAATAAAAATGCCGACAGCATGAACAGCGCCGGTTTAAATTTATCAATGTGCAGTTTTGCTTCTAAAATAATCAGCGCCATACCGATGCCGAAAATTGCCAAGACGGCAAGGCCAAGGGCGGAAGTCGGTTCGATCGGCATCATATTTTTTAGAGTAAAACTAAATTGTCGCGATGAATGAGTTCTGCTTCATCTACATAGCCCAAAATGCTGGCAATATCTTGGCTGGCGTGACGGGCAATCCGCCGCGCTTCGTCGGCGTTGTAGTTGACTAAGCCGCGCGCGATGTCTTTGCCGGCGCCATCCAAAATCGCAATCACCGCGCCGCGTTGAAATTCACCTTCAACTTGGACCACGCCGATTGGCAATAAACTTTTACCTTCCAGTCGCAAGGCGCGCACTGCGCCGTCATCTAAAATAACTTTGCCACTAACTTGTAAATGATCGGCTAGCCATTGCTTGCGCGCATCGAGCGGCAAGGCGGTGGACGTCAGCAAGGTGCCGATGCTTTCGCCTTGTAGTAAACGCGGCAACACGTTGGTTTCATGTCCCGACGCGATGGCGGTGTGAGCGCCGCTGCGTGCGGCACGTTTGGCGGCAATAATTTTGGTGAACATGCCACCGCGACCAATTGAGCTGCCAGCGCCGCCGGCCATCAATTCCAAGTCAGGTTCGCCCGCTTGCGCTTGGTTAATCAAGGTTGCTTGGGGATCTTTGCGTGGATCAGCGCTGAATAAACCGATTTGATCGGTGAGAATAATCAGCGCGTCGGCTTCGATTAAATTAGTGACCAGTGCGCCCAGCGTGTCGTTATCGCCGAATTTAATTTCGTCGGTGACGACCGTGTCATTTTCATTGATGATGGGAATCACGCCCAGCGTGAGCAAGGTGCGCAAGGTAGAGCGCGCATTTAAATAGCGTTCGCGATCGGCCAAGTCGGCGTGTGTCAGCAATACTTGTGCAGCGCGCAAACCAAATTGACTGAAACAGCTTTCGTAAACTTGCACCAGCCCCATTTGGCCGACGGCGGCAGCGGCTTGCAATTCGTGTATCGCGCTTGGGCGTTGCGTCCAGCCGAGGCGTTGCATACCTTCGGCAATCGCGCCAGAGGACACTAGTACCACTTCGCAGCCACGATCGCGCAAAATGGCAATTTGCTGCGCCCAATTGCTAATGGCGGCGACATCTAAACCGGCACCTTGGTTGGTTACCAAACTGCTACCCACTTTAACCACAATGCGTTTTGCGTTGTTGAGCGCAGTCATTTTTTACTCGCTTAGCGTATAAATCTCGGATTCCTGCGCGCTATCGGCAATCGCTTGACGCTCTTGCGCAGCCACCTCATCCAAGTGTTCCATAATCGCAAACGTCAATTCTTTACAGCCTTCGCCGGTGATCGCCGAAATGGTGAAATGACGTACATCATCGCCAAATGCTTTCAAAAAAGCAGATACTTTTTCAGCGCGATCTTCCACTAAATCGAGCTTGTTCAAAATCAACCAGCGCGGTTTGTTGTACAAGGATTCGTCGTATTTCTTTAGTTCGTTCAAAATTGCGTGCGCTTCGTAAACTGGATCGATGCCTTCATACATCGGCGCAATGTCGATCAGATGCAGCAGCAAACGGGTGCGCGCCAAGTGACGTAAAAATTGATGACCTAAACCTGCGCCTTCAGCAGCGCCTTCGATCAAACCCGGAATATCGGCAATGACGAAACTTTTTTCAGTCGAGACGCGAACCACGCCCAAATTAGGATGCAAAGTAGTAAATGGATAATCAGCGACTTTCGGTTTGGCGGCAGAAACTGAGCGGATGAAAGTGGATTTGCCGGCATTCGGCATGCCGAGCAAACCGACATCGGCCAGCACTTTCAATTCCAATTGCAACTCGCGGCGTTCGCCTTCTTCGCCAGGCGTACATTGACGCGGCGCGCGGTTGGTGCTGGATTTGAAATGGATGTTACCAAGGCCGCCTTTGCCGCCTTTTGCCAGCAAGGTTTTTTCACCGTCGCGGGTTAAGTCAGCAATGGTTTCACCGCTATTGATGTCGGTAATCAATGTGCCAACTGGCATCCGCAAAATTACATCATCTGCCCCTTTGCCGTAGCAATCGGCGCCACGGCCAGATTCGCCATTGCGCGCGCGATGCATCCGTGCAAAACGGAAATCAACCAGCGTGTTGATGTTGCAATCGGCTACAGCGTAAACGCTGCCACCCCAGCCGCCATCACCGCCATCAGGACCGCCTTTTGCAATAAATTTTTCGCGCCGAAAACTGGCCGCTCCGTTACCGCCGTCGCCGGCAATCACTTCGATTTTTGATTCGTCAATAAACTTCATTTGATTGTCTCGTTAAATTCTCAGGAAAATAGCGGTGCAGCGCTTTCGCAAAACAAAAAAGCCCTACCTTGCGATAGGGCTTGATCGGCTGTACTGAAGTGCTTACGCAGCAACGACAAACACAGTCCTACGCTTTGCTGCACCTTTAATGGCAAATACAACCTTGCCAGTAATTTTAGCAAACAGCGTGTGATCTTTGCCCATACCGACATTGTCGCCAGCGTGGAATTCTGTACCGCGCTGACGCACGATAATGCTACCAGCAGGAATTAATTCGCCGCCGTATGCTTTGATACCAAGTCGTTTCGAGTGCGAGTCGCGCCCGTTACTGGTACTACCGCCACCTTTTTTCGATGCCATGTTTTTGCTCCTTTAGCGTTATGCTGAAATGCCGTCGATGCGGATTTCAGTATAGTTTTGACGATGACCTTGATGCTTTTGATAATGCTTACGACGGCGCATTTTGAAGATCTTCACTTTATCAGCGCGACCGGTCGAAATGATAGTTGCCGCAACAGTTGCACCAGCCAACAAAGGCTGACCGACTGAAACTTTATCCGCGCTACCAACCATTAGCACTTTGTCTAAAACAATCGCGCTGCCGATGTCGCCAGCGATGATTTCAATTTTGAGTGTTTCACCTTGGACAACACGATACTGTTTGCCACCGGTTTTAATTACTGCGTACATGACTACCTCGCTCAATTGCGGTTTTCCGAAAGGCGCGCATTATACATAAACATCGCCCGCGGTCAAAAATGTTTTTTATCGACGCATCGAATCAAAAAACTCAGCGTTGTTTTTAGTGGCTTTAACTTTGTCCATTAAGAACTCCATCGCCTCTAATTCATCCATTGGATAGAGTAACTTACGCAACACCCAGATCCGTTGCAGCAAGTCTTGTTTGATTAACAATTCTTCTTTGCGGGTGCCGGAGCGGTTGACGTTAATGGCTGGATAAATCCGTTTTTCGGCCATGCGGCGATCCAAATGGATTTCCATATTGCCGGTTCCCTTGAATTCTTCGTAAATCACATCGTCCATCCGCGAACCGGTATCGACCAGCGCCGTGGCGATAATCGTTAACGAGCCGCCTTCTTCCACGTTGCGTGCAGCACCAAAGAAGCGCTTAGGACGCTGTAAAGCGTTGGCATCGACACCACCGGTCAATACTTTGCCTGACGACGGAATAACGGTGTTATAGGCGCGCGCCAAGCGAGTAATCGAATCGAGCAAAATGACCACATCTTTTTTATGTTCAACTAAACGTTTAGCTTTTTCTAACACCATTTCGGCCACTTGAACGTGGCGGGTGGCCGGTTCGTCGAAGGTAGAAGCAACCACTTCGCCGCGCACAGAGCGACTCATTTCGGTCACTTCTTCTGGCCGTTCGTCGATCAGCAAAACAATCAGCACCGCATCTGGATTATTTGAGGCAATCGAATGAGCAATGTGTTGCAGCATCACGGTTTTGCCAGATTTTGGCGAGGCAACCAACAAGCCGCGTTGACCTTTGCCGATCGGCGCGATCATGTCAATAATGCGGCCAGTATAATTTTCTTCGGCTTTGATATCACGTTCCAACATCAGTTGTTCAGTTGGAAAGAGCGGCGTTAAGTTTTCGAACAGAATTTTATTCTTAGCGTTCTCCGGCGCTTCGCCATTGACTTTATCTACCTTCACCAGCGCGACATAACGTTCGCCATCTTTCGGCGTTCTAATTTCGCCTTCGATCGAATCGCCAGTGTGTAAATTAAAGCGTCGCACCTGGCTCGGACTGATGTAAATATCGTCAGGGCTAGCGAGGTAGGAGGTATCCGGCGAACGTAGGAAACCAAAACCGTCAGGCAATACTTCTAGCGTGCCTTCACCGAAAATACTTTCGCCTTTCTTTGCTTGGCTTTTTAGCAGCGCAAAAATTAAATCTTGTTTGCGCATACGGTTGGCGTTGTCGATATTGTTGGTGAGAGCCATCTCAACGAGTTCGGTGACGTGTTTGGTTTTTAGGTCAGATAAGTGCATTTTGAATTGGCGCGATAGCGCGGTGTGGGGAGGTTGCGAAGAATGTGTAACAGCTTAATGCGGAAGTCCGCGCGAATGTTGTCGTGTATGCCTGGGAATTATTTTAGCAACGTTTCAGGATGAAACAGGTCAACAGTGGCGCGGAGATTAAAGGGTTTAAATGTGGCTGTCAATGAAGGCGGTGAGTTGCGATTTCGACAAGGCACCCACTTTAGTCGCTTCGATGTTGCCATTTTTGAACAGCATCAAAGTTGGAATGCCACGCACGCCGTATTTTTGTGGGGTCTGTTGATTTTCATCAACGTTCAATTTTGCCACGCTCAAACGACCGGCGTATTCCTTGGCAACTTCGTCCAAAATCGGCGCGATCATGCGGCAAGGACCACACCATTCAGCCCAGTAATCTACCAATACAGGGACGGCTGATTGCAGGACTTCGGTTGGGAAAGTGTCATCGGTGACATAACTAATATGTTCGCTCATGTTGGGTTCTCGCTTTTAATAACTAAATGAAATGGTGTAACAGAAAAAATCTGAATTTGCTGTGCAGTGTGGCGCGCATCCTAGCGAAAAAATCGCTGGCTGGGAAGCGTTGATAACATTTTTTTTGTGGTGTGTTTGCAACATAAATGACTTAAGTACGGCGAATTATCGTACTAATCCGGCTTCAACTGTGTCGCGATTAGCGCGGCTAGACAAGCGTTCGACCAGTAATAAGGCGAAATCCATGGCGGTGCCGGGGCCGCGTGACGTAATGATTTTCCCCTCTTCAATTATTGCGTCAGTTTGTATCGAGATTGCCGAAAATTCGTCTAAACAGGTCGGAAAACAAGTGGCGCGCTTGCCTTCGAGCAAACCGGCGGCGGCTAATACGGAAGGCGCGGCGCAAATTGCCGTGACATAACGAGTTTCTGCCGCCATTTTTTGCAGCAAATGAATGACGCGTTGATCGGCGCGGAGATGTTTCGTGCCGGGTTGTCCGCCGGGTAAAACGATCATGTCGAAGTTGTTTTCAAGCACTTCATCTAAACTGGCATCCGGCAAAATAACGGTGCCGCGGCTGCCGCGCAAAGCACCGATGCTTAAGCCTGCCAAAGTAACGGTGATGCCGCCGCGACGCAAAATATTCACGATGGTGATGGCCTCTAATTCTTCGCTGCCTTCAGCAAATAAGACGAGAGCATTTTTCATGCCGCCAAGCCCATCTGATACGCTTGCTCTAGCGCCAGCTTCAATTGCGGTTGGGTGGATAAATCAGTGATGCCCAATTCGCGTGCGGCGATGGCTTGTAGCGCGGCCTCAGGCGTGAAGGTTTTGGCGTGTTGAAAATACGCTTCGAAATTAAAAACGCCATCCTCTAAATACGGGATAGCGGCACCGGTCGCTTGATCAAATAAAATGTCTTCTTGTTCCAATGCCTCGTACTGATAGGAATAGGTGTCGATCTTGTGTTCGTCTGCGAATAGGCGATGTAAGGGCGGAATGTGCTGATAGCGCTGCGCCAATTGATCAAGCGCTAACACGCTGACCAAGGTGTGTGTTTCGCCCTTAAAAGAAAATTCCAAGATGGCGCGAACGCTATTTTTCATCGGAGCAATAGCCTAGTTAAAACAGACCAACGACGCGAATGCCAGCGCCGCCATCAGGCATTAATTCTGGTAATAGAACGAAGCTATTTTTGCGTGAATGTTTGTTATGTTTGACGACCGTGCGCCCGATATAAGTGCCAATAATGGCTGAGGCAACCACATCTGACGCGAAGTGAGCATCGTTATACATGCGTGCCGCACCGACCAAACCGGCCACAGAATACGCAGCGTACGACACCCAATCTTCTTCGTAGCTAGTCGCAATAACCGCTGCCAAAGTAAACGCTTCGGTGGTGTGGCCAGAAGGGAAAGAGCTGTTGTTACTTAAGCCGGTGAAGCCTTGAAAATTGCCGGTGCCAACATCATCGCGTGGGCGACTTCGATTCACGGTCACCTTGATCGTTTGATTCAGGGTCGCTGAAAGTGCGCTGGCGATCACCGCATCTTCTGCCACTTGAACCGTATGTTGATTGTCAGTGGCCAAACCTACCGCATAAAAAGCGCCCATGGTGGCGAAAGCGTAGGTGGTGCCGAAGTTTTCAACGGAATTTAAGAAGGAATTATTGCGTGGTTGTTGGCGCATAAAATCGCGCATCGGCACATCAGCGATGATAGCTGTGCCTAATACCGCTGCACCCGCCCAACCTAGATTTTGCCAGTCAGATTTATCCCAAGCAGTGGGCGAAGTCGCTACATATTTTGCATCGTCAACGGCGGTGTCTAAAAAATCGGTGACTTCGTTGGCGGTCGCAAATTGCGTGGCACTTAACGTTAAACCGAAGGCGAGGGTGCTGAGAATTTTTTTCATGGAATTAGTCTCGAAAGTTTTGATATTGCAATGGAAAATCAGTGATAGATTTTTTGATAAAGGCAATCGCAGATTGAAGATCATCGCGGTTTTTGCCGGTTACACGCACCTCATCGCCTTGAATGCTGGCTTGTACTTTTTGTTTGCTATCTTTAATCAGTTTGACGATTTTTTTCGCTAATTCAATTTCGACGCCAACCTTGACGGTGCAACTACGTTTGACCTTATTGCCGCTAACTTTTTCAATTTTATCGCTGATTTCTAAACACTTAATATCGACGCCGCGTTTAGCCAGTTTAGCGGTCAGAATATCTTGCACTTGATCGAGCTGAAATTCGTTATCAGCGTAAACGGTCAACACCAATTCAGCTTGCTCAATATGCGCATCGCTCCCTTTGAAATCAAAGCGCGTGCCGACTTCCTTGTTGGTCTGGTCGACCGCATTTTTCACTTCGGTTTTTTCAACTTCAGAAACAATATCGAAAGAAGGCATGGTATTTTCCTTTGAAATTAATCAGCCAAAACTGCAAACGTAATTGACTTCGTCTTTAGCGTGAATTTCAAAACTGCTGTTGGCGGCCACACTGAAACTACTGCCAGCGGTATAGCTTTTAAAGTCAGCTTCACCGGCAATTTTAACTAAACATTCACCCGCGGTAATTTCCATTAATTCGGGTGTGCCAACATTAAACGTCAACTGCGAACCAGGCATAATCACGCCGACGGTTTTACGTGAACCATCGGCAAAATACACCGAATGCGACACGCATTTGCCATCAAAAAACACATTGGCTTTTTTGCCGACGGCGACATTTTCAAATTTATCTGACATGCTTATTTCCTCTTATTGGCGAGTTTTTAAATTGGCAGCGATGCGCAAGCGCAAAGCATTTAATTTGATAAAACCAGCGGCATCCTTTTGATCGTAAGCGCCTTTGTCATCTTCAAAAGTGGCGATGGTGGAATCAAACAGCGAATCTGTTTTGGAATCGCGGCCAACCACAATCACGTTGCCTTTGTACAACTTCACCCGCACCCAACCGTTGACGCAATGTTGCGTGTGATCGATCAAGGTTTGCAAGGCCAAACGTTCTGGGCTCCACCAGTAACCGTTGTAAATCATGCTGGCATAACGCGGCATTAAATCGTCTTTCAAATGTGCCACTTCACGATCCAAAGTGATCGATTCAATCGCACGATGCGCTTTCAACATAATGGTGCCGCCGGGCGTTTCGTAGCAACCACGCGACTTCATGCCGACGTAGCGATTTTCCACCAAATCCAAGCGGCCGATGCCGTGTTTGCCGCCCAATTCATTTAATTTAGCCAAAATTTTCGCCGGTGAAAGTGGCGTGCCGTTCAGCGCCACGATGTCGCCTTTACTAAATTCTATATCCAAATATTCGGCTTGATCGGGTGCCGCTTCTGGTGAAACCGTCCAGCGCCACATTGAATCTTCTGCTTCAGCCGCTGGATTTTCCAGATGGCGACCTTCATAGGAAATGTGCAACAAATTGGCATCCATCGAATACGGTGAACCGCCTTGTTTGTGTTTCATATCAACTGGAATGCCGTGTTTTTCGGCATAAGCCATTAATTTTTCGCGCGACAATAAATCCCATTCGCGCCACGGTGCGATGATTTTGATATTCGGATTTAACGCGTAGGCACCGAGTTCAAAACGTACTTGGTCATTGCCTTTGCCGGTGGCGCCGTGCGAAATAGCTTCTGCACCGGTCATGGTGGCGATTTCAATCAAACGTTTGGCAATCAGTGGCCGCGCGATTGAGGTGCCGAGCAAATATTCACCTTCGTAAACGGTGTTGGCGCGGAACATTGGGAAAACGAAATCGCGGACAAATTCTTCGCGTAAATCGTCGATGAAAATTTGTTCAGGTTTAATGCCGAATTGCAACGCTTTTTGGCGTGCCGGTTCTAGCTCTTCGCCTTGGCCTAAGTCAGCGGTAAAAGTCACCACTTCGCATTGATAAGTGTCTTGCAGCCATTTCAAAATGACTGAAGTATCGAGTCCGCCCGAATAGGCGAGGACGGCTTTTTTGATGTCGCTCATGGTGTTCCTGTTCAAATAAAATTAGTGATTAAGATGCGCTTTTTGCTTGTCGGATACTTTGCTATCGAAGCGCGATTTGTTAATGATAAAACGCTCGTGAGTACCGCGTGAAATTTGGTCAACACCGTCGTGGGCACTGACCGAAAAAGTAACTTTTTTACCTTCAACAGCCGTCACTTCAACCGTCGCTGTGACTTTTAATCCGGGCGGTGTCGCCGCTTCGTGGCTAACATTAATGTGCGTGCCGACGCTTTGTTCTTCGGGCCAATCTAAGTGCGGTTTGATGGCCATAATGCACGCCCATTCTAAGAAGCCAACCAAAAAACCGGTTGCAAACACTTCTGGCATTACCACAAATTCTGGCGCTTCAGGATACAGCGCAGGCACAGTCTTATTAGCAGGAATAAGAAAGCTGTGTTCGTAACGAATGCCCGGTTTTAAGGTGTCTTTCATAGGTGCTTAATGATCAAGTTTGCCTAATAATAAATATTCCATCAGCGCTTTTTGGACGTGTAAGCGATTTTCGGCTTCGTCCCACACCACGCTTTGCGCGCCGTCGATTACTTCAGCTGATACTTCTTCGCCGCGATGAGCCGGCAAACAATGCATAAATAACGCGTCTTTAGCGGCCACGCTCATCATGTCGCTATCGACTTGCCAGTCGGCAAAATCTTTCATCCGTTCGTCATTTTCGGCTTCAAAACCCATTGAAGTCCAGACGTCGGTGGTGACTAAATCTGCACCGCGCGCTGCCTCCATCGGATCAGTAAATTCTTCGTAATGATCTTCACCAAATAAGCCCGCGCGTTCCGGTTCAACTTCGTAACCTGGTGGCGTCGAAACGTGAACATTAAAGTCCAAAATTTCAGCGGCTTGCAGCCACGTATTGCACATATTGTTGGAGTCGCCGATCCACGCGACGGTCTTGCCTTGAATGCTGCCGCGCTGCTCGATGAAGGTGTAAATATCAGCCAAAATTTGGCAAGGATGATATTCGTTGGTCAGACCGTTGATGACCGGCACCCGCGAATGCGCGGCAAAGCGTTCAATAATGCTTTGCTCAAAGGTGCGAATCATCACCAAATCGCTCATTCGCGAAATGACTTGGCCGGCATCTTCCACCGGTTCGCCGCGACCTAATTGCGAATCGCGTGTATTTAAATAAATAGCTGAACCGCCGAGTTGTTGCATGCCCGCTTCAAACGACAAACGAGTGCGGGTGCTGGCTTTTTCGAAAATCATCACCAGCGTGCGATCGGTCAGTGGCCAATATTTTTCATAGCGCTTGAAGCGTTCTTTAATGACGCGAGTGCGTTCAAATATATATTCGAGTTCGCTACGGTTTAAATCTTTAAATTGCAGAAAATGCTTAACGCTACTCATGATTACTCCTGAGCTAAAAATTCCGTGATTAGCGGACATAAAGTGTCCACTAAAGATTGTGCATCGGCTTCTGAAAAGATCAGCGGTGGTAGTAAACGTACCACGCTATCGGCGGTAACGTTGATTAATACGCCTTGCGCTAACGCTTTTGCGACCAAAGCGCCGCAGGGTTTGTTGAGTTCAATACCGATCATCAAACCCAATCCGCGCACGGTGACGCCACCTTTTGCGCCAGCCAAACGCGTTTCAAATTCATTTTTTAACCAAGCGCCCAAGGTGGCAACGTGATTGAGGATTTGCTCTTGCTGCATAATATTTAAGGTGGTCAGCGCGGCGGTGCTCGCCAGTGGATTGCCGCCAAAAGTCGAACCGTGATTGCCCGGTTGGAAGGTGCCAGTGGCTTTGCCAGCCGCCAAGCAAGCGCCAACAGGCACGCCAGAACCCAAGCCTTTGGCCAGTGTCATCACGTCCGGCAAAATGCCCGCATATTGATGAGCGAACCATTTGCCGGTGCGACCAATACCACATTGCACTTCGTCCACCATTAACAGCCAATTTTGTTCGTCGCAAATTTGGCGCAAACCTTGTAAATAACTCACCTCAGGCGTGCGGATACCACCTTCGCCTTGAATCGGCTCGACCAAAATGGCAACGATATTTTTGGTGTGTTGCGCCACATGACGAATTGCCTCTAGATCGTCGTAAGGAACGCGCACAAAACCTGTTACCAGCGGCTCAAAACCTACTTGCACTTTGCGGTTGCCAGTGGCAGACAGGGTGGCAAGTGTGCGGCCGTGAAAGGATTTTTCCATCACGATGATGGCCGGTTCTTCAATCCCTTGGTGGTGACCAAACAAGCGCGCTAATTTGATGGCGGCCTCGTTCGCTTCGCAGCCAGAATTGCATAAAAATACTTCGTCCATCTGCGAAAGTTCGCATAATTTATCGGCGACTAATTCTTGCTCAGCCACTTGATAAAGATTGGAGGTGTGTATTAATTTACCAATTTGCGCGGTGAGCGCGGCGGTAAATTGCGGATGCGCGTGACCTAAGGTGTTAACCGCAATGCCAGACAGCGCATCAAGATAGCGTTTGCCGCTGGTGTCCCAAAGGGAAGCGCCTTCACCGTGGGTGAAAGTGATGGCTTGCCGAGCATAAGTGTTCATCAAATGTGACATGGCGAACCTCCAAATTGAGCAACATAAAACGAAAAAAGGCCGACTGCGTCGTCGGCCTTATTGCGCAGTCTTGTTTAACCTGCGGTGACTTTAGGCCATTGCCTTGATGGCAGCGGACAAGCGGCTCTTATGGCGAGCAGCTTTGTTCTTGTGAATAATTTTCTTGTCAGCAATCGAATCAACCACGCTGGTAGAAGCTTGGTAAACAGCTTGAGCAGCTGCTTTATCACCGGCTTCAACTGCCTTGATTACTTTTTTGATTGCGGTACGCAACTCAGAACGCAAGCTAGCGTTGTGGTGGCCTTGTTTAACTGCTTGTCTTGCACGCTTTCTTGCTTGTGCGCTGTTTGCCATGGTGGCTCCTTATCAATTCGGCTTACTAGAAAGGCGCGCATTCTAGTGACACATTCCGGCTTTGGCAAATATTTTTATCATCGAACTGATTATTTTAGATTGAATGACTTATTTGGTGGGTTGGAATTGGCAGGGCAGAGGGGGCGGCGATGGTATGATGCGCGGCAATTCTCCGAGCACTCATCCAAAATATGAATTTACTTAAAGCACTTGCCACGGTCAGCGGATTAACGCTGGTATCGCGCATTTTGGCTTTTATGCGAGATGTATTGATCGCGCGAATTTTCGGCGCGGGTATGGCAACGGATGCTTTTTTTGTCGCCTTTAAACTCCCAAATTTATTGCGTCGAATGTTCGCCGAAGGTGCTTTCTCACAAGCTTTTGTGCCTATATTTGGCGAATATAAAAACCGTCGCGGCCACGACGATACGAAATTATTAGTCGATCACGTCACCACCATGTTGGCTTTAATTTTATTTTTGGTGACGCTAATTGGTATCGTGGCGGCGCCAATTTTGGTTTACATCAGTGCGCCGGGTTTCGTTAAAGATGCTGAAAAATTTCAGCTCACCGTGCAATTACTGAGAATTACCTCGCCCTATATTTTCTTTATTTCGCTGGTGGCGGTGGCAGCCGGCATTCTCAATACCTACAATAAGTTTTGGGTGCCCGCCTTTGCGCCCGTGTTGCTAAATGCCTGTTTTATTATTGGTGCGCTGTGGTTGGCGCCTTATTTTGAGCCGCCAATTTTAGTATTAGCGTGGGCGGTGTTCGTTGCTGGCATTGTTCAATTAGCTTTTCAAATTCCATTTCTGAAGAAAATTGGCATGTTGCCGAATTTTCGTTTTAGTTTAAAAGACGAAGGCATGTGGCGCGTCATTAAGCAAATGGGCCCGGCGATTTTTGGGGTGTCAATTGCGCAACTGAGCTTAATTATCAACACCATTTTTGCCTCGTTTTTAGTGGCTGGTAGCGTGTCGTGGTTATATTACGCTGACCGTTTAATGGAGTTTCCAACTGGCTTATTGGGCGTAGCAATCGGCACAATTTTGTTGCCCTCGCTGTCTAAATGTCACGCGAATAATGACACGAAAGAATATTCTAAATTGCTCGATTGGGGCTTGCGGATGACGATTATGTTGACCTTGCCGGCGGCGCTGGCCTTGGGTTTGACGGCGGTTCCTTTGTTGGCGACTTTCTTTCAGCACGGTGAATTTTCAGCGCACGATGTGCTGATGTCGCGTAGCGCTTTGGTCGGTTATAGCGTCGGTTTAATCGGCATGATTTTAGTCAAAATTCTGGCGCCGGGGTTTTACGCGCGACAAGATATTCGAACGCCGGTAAAAATTGGTATCGTGACCTTGGTTGCCACGCAACTGATGAATTTAGTGTTTGTTGGTTGGATTCAGCACGCCGGATTAGCGCTGTCGATTGGATTAGGCGCGTGTTTAAATTCGGCTATTTTGTTTTACTTTTTGCGCAAACACGGCATTTACCAACCGGAACCAGGGTGGTTTAAATTTTTTGCAAAAGTCGCCGTCGCGATGGTGGCATTAGGTTTGGTATTATGGTTCGGGATGGGTAACGAGCAGCAATGGTTAGAAAATCATGGCTGGTCGCGAATTTTTCATTTAATTGGATTGGTAGTCGGTGGGGTCACGGTTTATTTTGGTGTTTTATGGGCGATGGGCTTTCGTTTAAAAGATTTTGCTAAGCGCGGCGCCTGATGTGGCGGAGTGGTTTGGTGCGTTCAATAATTTAGGGTAGAGCTAAAATGACACAAGAAATTAGTAGCGAAGTTTTGCTGGAAAAATATGCCGAAATTGGCGAGTTAACCGTTGATGATGTGCGTCGCCGTGTGGCGCGTGGTTTAGCCCAGGCAGAATTGCCAGAACAGCGAGCGGCGTGGGAAGAAGCGTTTTTCTTGGCGCAGCAAAATGGTTTTATTCCGGCGGGTCGCATTAATTCGGCAGCGGGTTTAACTATTCAAGCGACGCTGATTAACTGCTTTGTGCAGCCAGTTGGCGATGCTATTTCTGGTGTGAGCAACGGTCGCCCCGGCATTTATGATGCCTTGCAACAAGCGGCGGAAACGATGCGTCGCGGCGGCGGCGTCGGCTATGATTTTTCTTCAATTCGGCCTGAAGGTGCGCACGTAAAAGGGACGAATTCTCGTGCCAGCGGCCCGATTTCTTATATGCGCGTATTCGATCGTTCGTGTGAAACGGTGGAATCTGCCGGTGCCCGGCGGGGTGCGCAAATGGGCGTGTTGCGTTGCGACCATCCCGATATTGAAAAATTTATTAGCGCCAAAGATAAAGGTGATTTACGTAATTTTAATATTTCCGTTGGTGTCACCGATGCCTTGATGGAGGCGGTGGAAGCAGATGCGGATTTTGAGTTGGTGCACATCGCTGCGCCATCGGCGGCGATCAAAGAAGCCGGTGCCACCCAGCGCGCCGATGGGCTGTGGATTTATCGCAAAGTGCGCGCGGCTGATTTGTGGAAACAAATTATCGCCAGCACTTACGATCACGCGGAACCGGGCGTGTTGTTTATTGATTTGATGAATCGCGATAATAATTTGTCGTATTGCGAAGTCATTGAAGCCACCAATCCTTGCGCCGAACAGCCTTTGCCGCCATATGGTTGCTGCTGTTTGGGTTCGATTGATTTGTCGCGGATGGTAAAAAACCCTTTCTCCAATCACGCTGGTTTTGATTACGAACCGTTCAAGCAAATTATTCGCGTCGCGGTACGGATGTTGGATAACGTGTTGGATGTTACTGCTTGGCCGTTGCCAGAACAGCAACAGGAAGCGCAAAGTAAACGTCGCGTGGGGCTGGGTTTTACCGGTTTGGGCGACGCCTTGGTGATGTTGGGTAAACGTTACGACACCGAAGAAGCGCGCGTTTTTTCGGCTGATATTTCACGCATTATGCGCGACGAGGCGTATCAGGCATCGGTCGAATTGGCCAAAGAGCGCGGTGCGTTTCCGCTGTTGGATGCTGAACAATATTTAGCTGCGCCGCGCTTTGCATCGCGTCTGCCAGATGAGCTTAAAAATAATATTCGTCAGTACGGTATTCGCAATAGTCACCTGCTGTCTATCGCGCCGACCGGTACGATTTCACTGGCGTTTGCCGATAATGCATCGAACGGCATTGAGCCCGCTTTCTCTTGGTTTTACACCCGTAAAAAACGGATGATGGACGGCAGCAGTAAAGATTATTCAGTAGAAGATCACGCGTGGCGTTTGTTCAAAAAAATGGGCGGCGATGTCAATAATTTGCCCGCTGCTTTTGTCACCGCGTTGGATATTTCGGCCATTGATCATATGAAAATGGTGGCGGCCGTCGCACCGTTTATCGATACCTCGATCAGCAAAACGGTGAATGTGCCGGCAGATTATCCGTATGAAGATTTCAAAGATTTATATACCGAAGCGTGGAAAGCAGGCCTGAAAGGCTTGGCAACTTATCGTCCAAATAGCGTCTTGGGTTCGGTGTTGTCGGTCACGCCGGAACCCCAAAAAGAAGAACAGCCGCAAGATTTTGTGTTCGATCAAGATCGCCGGATTGTGCTGGAAGCCGCACCTATGCCAACCTTGGCATCATTGCGTTGGCCCGGCCGTCCTTATTTGCCAGCGGGTAGCGAAGGTTGGGTATCGCAAGTGGTTAAACATCCGCTAGGCAGTTTTGTAACCTTCGTGTCGCACACGTCGAATGGCCATAATCATCCGTTTGAAGTGTGGGTGAATGGCGCTGAACAACCGCGTGGCTTGGGCGCGTTGGCAAAATCGTTGTCGATGGATATGCGCACACGCGATCCGGTGTGGATACGGATGAAGTTGGAAATGCTGATGAAAACCGCCGGCGATGACACCTTTGAAATGCCGATGCCGCCGACGGGCGAGTTGCAACGGATGCCAAGTTTGGTGGCAGCATTTGCGTATTTGCTCAAATATCGAATTGAACAATTGGGCGCGTTAGAAGTGAGCGAGGGCGTGACTACGCCAATGATGGACGCGCTCTTTGCCAAGAAAGAACCGAAAACCGGTACCGATGGGACCATGAGTTGGACGGTGGATATTGCCAACGGTGGCAGTGGCGATGATTTCGTCGTCGGCTTGAAAGAATTGGTGCTGCCAGATGGTCAGCGTCGCCCGTATTCGATGTGGTTGTCGGGCGTTTATCCGCGTGCGCTAGACGGTCTGTGCAAGGTCTTGAGTTTGGATATGCGGGTGATTGATCCGGCGTGGATCGGCATGAAATTGCGCAAATTGCTTAACTTTGGTGAGCCGCTGGGTGACTTTATGGCGCGGGTGCCGGGCGGCGCCAAAATGGAAAGTTATCCATCCACCGTTTCTTATGTCGCCAAATTGATTATTCATCGTTACGCGATGCTCGGTATTTTGGATGAAAACGGTTATCCGGTGCAGCAAATGGGCGTGCTTGTAATCCCTGAAGGCCAGATAAAACCAACGGTGATTAAACCGTTGACTGGCAAAGTGTGCAAAGAGTGCGGCAATGCCACGCTAATTAAAAAAGATGGTTGCGAATTTTGTACGAGTTGCGGCGCCATTGGTGCGTGCGGTTAAGTGGAAAATTTATATAATATTTTGGGTGTGGCGGCGAGCGCATCGGCTGATGAAATTAAAAAAGCCTATCGCTCGCTGGCAATGCGCCATCACCCAGATCGCAATGATCATCCCACGTCACAAGCGCGTTTTAATGCGATTAGCAAAGCGTATGAAGTGCTGTCAGATCCCAAAAAACGCGCCGACTATAATCAGACTTTGAATAATCGCATCGTCATTGATCCAACCGAAGAAGCGCAAAAATTATGGACGTCGTTGTTTGAGCGTTGCGGCGTTCATCTTTCGCATTAAATTTATTAACAAGGTAATTTTATGAAACATGTAGATCAAGAATTTGCTTATCAATCGCGTGAATTAGCCGCCCAAATTGAAGATACTTTAGGTGAGCCGCCAGACCGTAAACATTACGCTCGTGTGGTGAAATCTTTGGTCACGGAATATGCCAATGGTAGTGATTTCGAAGATGTGAATTTGCTGAGTTTTGCCTTGGCTGATTATCTGACCTTTGATCAACCGGCAGCGTTGCTGGCGCAAGCTAAACAATATGAATTTGGCGATGCGGAAAATATTTTGAGTATGGTTTCGTGTGACGATCCAGAAGCCTCTATCGCACTAGAAGTGGTGTTTGAGCGTGATCCTGAGTTGTTGCGTAAGGCAATTATCACCGCATTTTTGTTCAAAAATAAACAGCGCTGGACGGATGAAGATCATTCCTTGGAATCTTTGGAAAAAGAGGATAAGCAGGATGATGACGAAGATGAAGATCAAATGACACCGGGTCATAACATCGATCATTTATTTGATACTCGCGGAGACGAGAATGTCTAATCAGACCAATTTGCCGGCGATTCGTCGCCAAATTACTGAACTAGTATTGGCTGGCTCGAGTGAGCAAGCGGAAGAAGCCTTTAACGAAGCGGCGGAACAGTTCGGCGATCTGGCGGTGATTGAGGTGATTGAGTCCTTGGAGCCGCAAGTGGCATCCTTGCATTTGGCGGCCTTCGATGGCGGCAAGATGTCTTTGGCTACCTTGCTGGTACCGCCAAAAGTGTGGGCAGAAAGTCTCGCATTTTTTGCCGCGACGTGGGATGCGGAATGGATTGAAGATGAGCCAGAAGTATTGGCGGAATTATTGTTCGCGCATATTCACGGCATTGTTTTTTCGACCGACGATGCGGAGCGACGTGCGGCTTTGTTGCATGAAGCGCTAGCCACCGATTGGGGCGTCACCGCTTTTGCGGCTTTATTTTCGACTGCACCAGAAGAAATTATTGAGCTGGCGAATGATATTTATGCGCGCGGAGCGGCGAGTAGCGGCCAGACCACTTCCGATCACGATGTCATTCCTTTGGCTTTGGAAATCGCGCGTTCTGATGCTGATGCGTGGGATCGAACGATGTTTGAGTTGTTTCCTGAATGGCAACAAGGTGTCAATGAATTGACGACGAAACCTCATGTTGAGCGTGATGAGGATGACGATAGCGAAGAGGATTACATCGAGGACGAAGGTGCGGTGATGCGTAGTACGCAAGAGCTATTGATGCGTTTGCGTAAACAAGTACCGACCAAAGCGGTTGCGACGTCTCCTAAAAGAGGCGGTAAGCCAACTTTGGGTGAAGATATTTTTTCTTGATCGATCAATCAATCATAAGGCCCTATGCAATTAGCTCAATTTATCAATCGACCGGCCGATTTGGTCCAGGCCTTAGAAGCGCTTGGACTGCGCTCAGGTAAGCAAGAGTACGCCGAAATCTTATTAGAAGAATTGACAGGCATGACCGTCTTGGTTGCCCAAAAGTTTACGAATGACCGCACCGCTGACGGCATGCTAGAGGCGTTTTATTTAACGCTGGGCTGTGTTTCGTTGGCTATCAATCAAGCGAAAATTCCAGATAGTGCCGAAGCCAAATTAGCCTTTTTGCAGCAGCACGGGGCGGAATATGTTTTCCAAAGGGGCTTTCGGCAAATTAAGGAATTATCCAGTTTGCCTTATGTCGCGTTTGTGTCGGAATTTGATCAGGATGCATTTGTACAGCAGCGGAATGTGAAGGCCTTGTTTTATGAAATCTGTCGTGCCGATCCGAATGTTTCTTGGTCTGGCGGTGATACTTATTCGCGAGAATGGCAAGACCGTTTGCGCAATCAAGTAGTTGTTGAATGTGCGAAATGGTTACGCAAAAATCACTTTAATGGCCCGATTGTTGATACCGATTTGGATGCGCATGCGGTGATTACCTTGGCGATTATGTTTGCTTTGTATGGTGATGGACGCATCGTGGCACGCACCGGGCAGAAAGAAATTGAATCGTTAATTAAGCGCGTGCGACTGAATAAACCGGATGTGGATGTTGCTTGGGAGTTGTTTTTAAGCCGAATTCCGGAACAGTTTCAAGCGCTGATTCGTGAACGGATGGCGGAATATCAACCAACGATTATTAAGAAAATTTTATCTCGCGCCTCAGTAAAAGCGGTGGTCACAGAAATTCAAGATTGCTACGCCAGCAGCGAAGTTGAGATCGAATATCCTTAACTGTAGGTGAAGAGAGAAAGCGCTTGCTGCTTAAAGAATGTCAGCTAATGTTTTTTGATTGAGCGTGTCAAAAAATGCAGCTTGCGCTTGCTGTAGTACATTAACCAGTTTACATTTTGGCAGAAGAGGGCAGCAAGTCACAGTAGCTCCTGGTTTCATACAAACGACCATAGAGATATTCGTTTCCATTAATTTAATTACCGATCCAATTATGATTTCGTTAGGCTCTAATCCTAAACGTACACCACCATTGCGACCTCGTTCGCTAATCAAAAAATTAGCAGCCACTAAGGCCATTACGACTTTCATCAAGTGGGTTTTTGATGCGCCTGTCGCATCAGCCACTTCTTGGATCGTGGCAACATTACGCTTGCCGCCAAGATAAATTAAGGCGCGTAGTGCGATGTCGGTTGAAACCATTAGTTGCATAGTGAAATTCCTTATTCAAGTAAGAAAAATTGATTAATTATAAAGACGGCTGGAGATTTAGTGTTGTTTTTTTGATTATATTTGTTGAGTGACTTTGGGTGTCGTTGCACCGCGGCGAGCGGCCATTTTTATGCCTAAACTTTCAAGTTGGTCGGTGGTTAAGAATGTATTTGCTAGTGGCAACAATTGCGTATTTTCAATTTCAATATGACTGTCGTACACGTCAATAAAATGTTGAGCAACAGACGCGTCTAATTGACTAGCGGAGTTTTCAGCAACGCCTAGTAAGAGCGGGCGTAATTGTTGCCAAGCGGCGTTCATTATTTGATGGTCAGCCAAGAGTTTCGCAATAAGTGTCTGAGCGGTTTCATTTTCCGTCGCCAACAATAGCGGAAATAAATCCAGCTCTTCGTCTTGGTGATGGTGCTGCCCCGCGCTATCGAAATATCGCAAAATGGCGACAGCGGCTTGCTGGGCTTGCGCATCACAACCGTGTTGCGGCAGATGCAATACCAGTTTGCTCAAGGTGGCACATTGCGTGCGAATGCGCTCATGGCAAGTTAGCAACATTTCGAGCGGATCGTCAAAGCTGGGTGCGTTTTTGGCGCCAATTAAATTTATCATCAGAGTGCCTGCCAGGGTTGGGGGTTGTGCGTTAATGCTGTGAATACAATATAAATAAATATGCCTTGGGCGATGATCCAAGACGTGACTTTAATGGGTTTGGTTTTGCCACGTTTGAGCGCAATTGAGCCAATTACAATGTAAAGCAACAGCGCAATAATTTTTGCTAGCAACCACGGTGAATTGGCTGGCGTTGCACCGAGCATAAACGCCAGGCTAATTGCGCTGAGCAGGAGGGCGCTGTCGATAATGTGCGGCGCTATTTTTACCCATCTTTTTTGGAGTAGCGGTGAGTCGCGCAGCATCCATAGTCCTCGCACGAAAAAGAGGCTAAAACTCAGCGCGATGCTGGTGAGGTGAATAAGTTTTATTGAGGTATAGATCATGTTTTGAAAGTTGAGGTTGGGTTTGTCACTAAGCTTAATGCATTTTCGCGTGCAATCGCCTGTGATTAGCGCAGCCGATGCAAATTCCAATCTAGTGATCGACGGCACGCTGATTCTACGGCAACCCGAAACAGCGCCGATGACGCAAGGATGGGGGTTTAATGTCTAAAGTTGAGGTCAATTAAGAAATGCCGAATTTGTTGCTTGACGACAAAATGCTGGATGAGTTCTACTACGACAAACTGCCAAAAGCAGCGTAGGTGTTTAACGCAAGGCTTGCACTTGAGAATTGACAATAACTGTCCAATCTAGCGGAGCCACTACTTATGACATTGTTAAAAAATAATCCCTTGAAATATATTGTATGTTGGGCTTTAGTTGTGGGTATGTTTTTCACCTCTGCAGTCCAGGCGCAGCAGACCATCAATGGCTGTTTGGTCAAGCGCCGAGCCAGTTGTCCTGGCGCCAATCTTTCTGGCGCGAACTTGACCAAATCTAATTTGGGAAGCGCTGATCTTGCGGGTGCTAACTTGTCGGGCGCTGATCTGAGTGGTGACAGGATCACGGAGGCAAATCTGACCAATGCAAATTTATCCCATGCCAATCTTTCTGCTGCCAACCTGTCGGAATCGTATCTGAACGGTGCGAATTTAACGCATGCAAACTTGACCAAAGCCGATTTATCTCAGAGTACCCTGCCGGGCGCAAACCTCAGAGAAGCCATACTTGAGGGTACGAACTTATCTTTGGCAAATCTTAAAGGTGCGGATTTGACGGATGCCAATGCGATAGGGGCGGTATTCGTTATGTCTAGCCTAGTTGGTGCTAACCTGACACGTGCAAATTTAACCGGTGCCACGTTGGTCGGAGCCGATTTGCATCACGCTATTTTGTTGCAAGTGAAATTTTGTAAAACCATCATGCCGGATAGAAGTATCAATAACAGCGGCTGCCAAAAGTAAGGTTGGCTGGAAGGGTAAAAATGTATTTGAAACTTGTTCTGGCGACCTGTGTGCTGGCTTTTTGCGCGGTAGTATTCAGTGCCTATGCGCGTCTTTCTGCTGCGGGCCTTGGCTGCGATAACTGGCCTGTTTGTTATTCTGAAAATGCGATTAAGCAAAGGCAGCAGCCTCCGCCCGACGCGGCGCGCAAGTATGAGTCATGGCAGTGGAGATTGCAGAACCAAGTGGGTTTGCTACTTGGAATTCTATCCATCGCGATCTGTGGTTATGCGTGGCAAAAACACAACGCGTCGCGTCACTCCCCTTTGTTACCCACGCTTCTGGTTGCGCTGATGGCGTTCTTGGCGGTGTTCGGCATCATGGCGTTTTCCTATCTGTCGAGGGCTGTCATTGTCCCAGTGCATCTTGCGGGAGGGTTTTCCATTCTTATGCTGTTGACATGGATCGCGCTCCGCCTGACGTCACCGATTATCCAGATAAGTGAGGGTGAGGCGCGGCGCTGGCGTGGCTATTCGCGACTCGGTTTGCTGCTGCTACTGGTTCAGATCATGTCGGGTGGTTGGGTCAGTTCAAATTTCGCCGCGCTTGCGTGTACGGATTTTCCTTTATGCCAGGGTTCACTATTCCCGAATATGGATTTCTTTTACAGCCCAGGTAGATTTGGACCGCCGCTGTCACTTGAAAAGCTGACAGCGATACATTGGATGCATAGGGTTGGCGCAGTACTGACACTTGTTTTTTTGAGTTGGCTGTCTTGGCGAATAACGGTGGTTCGTGGGTTGCGCAGAATCGGTAAATTCATCTTGGGATTGATTGTATTTCAGTTTTTGCTGGGTGTGTTTAATGTGCTGCCATCCGCAAGTACCGAGGTTTGCCATGCATAACCGCCTTCGAGCAGCACCTCATAAAGCGGGTAGGGCTCGCGGTGGATGTGAACGTGCAGTGAGGTCTTGGCGGGTAACGTTTGCAGCGCATGCATGATATTAATGAACGGTTCTGGTGGCGGTAAGCCGCGTACATCGAGTTCGATAAAATTCATGCGGAATATTGTTCAGACTGACTGCAGGCGGATAAGCAGCGCTTTTCGTTGCGTTGCCAAAATATGGTCGAGCATAGGATAAAGGACATTTTCTTCCTTGTGATTATGCTGCTGCATGACGATGAGTAGCGTTTCTGAGATCCCGCCATAACTTTGTGCATCCTTTGCAGCTAACGCGGCAACCATTTGTTCGATAAGATCGTTCATTTGAGCATGCTCCATCAGCATGACCTGCACTGGGCCTGAGGGGCCGCCGGCTGCTTGCAGTGCTGGGAAGAGTACGTCTTCCTCCATACGAAAGTGCCGTGACATTTCATGATGAAAACGAGTAAAAGCCGTTTCAGCATTGCGCCATTCTCTTTTCAGTGCGGCCTCTTCTGCTTGGGCGAAATCTTCATCACAGGTTTTGTGGGTGGCGGTCATAAATCCAACAATGGTTCCCATACTTATCTCCTCATGCTTTTTGTGGGTAGTGTGCTGGCTACTGGAATAATTATTGGGCGAGCAGTGTTTTGTATTGTAAAATAAAACATGCGCAAATAATGCATGTTAATTTTTTTATTTATTTCGGGCCAAATTGCCGGCTTGGAATATCTGTCGATAACCTTTTAATGCGGACCACACAATGACCCATAATTGCGCCAACTCAACCACACCAGATATGCGCTACCCGTTCGATGCCCGTGGCGTCGCAAAGCGCTTTCGTCACGCTGCTATTTTTGGGGCGTTGGACTCGCTGAATGCCGGCGAAACCATGCTTTTTGTGAATGATCATGATCCACTACCGCTACTTGCTCAGTTGGCGCAACGCTACGGCAGTGGAATCGACATTCACTATGTCACCCGCGAACCAGGTCAGATCGTCATCGAATTCAACCGATTGTAAATCTTCACTGCGGGTAATGCTGGCGCTGATCCGGCAGAGAGTATCGTTTTCCCGGTTGCGCCTCCCCTGCCGCACTACACCTAGGATCAGCCGTTTTAGCGCAGCAAACCTTCTGTCTTCCCCATCAATATAAATATATTTCGTCACCTAAGCTCATATGCTAAAAAATTTCACCGCAGCACCACATCGTGTCATGTTCTTTGGCGGCGCCATGCAAAGTATTGCCGTTATGTTGTGGTGGATGATGGATATTTTGACTCGCTATATCCTCGTCGGTCAGGTGATAGTTTGGCCGATTAATGCCAGCGCGGCACACGCCTACCTGATGATTTACAGCATGTTGCCATTTTTCATGTTTGGATTTCTGATGACCACCTTCCCGCGTTGGATGGCGGGGAATGAGATCCCCGCGCGTCACTTTGTACCCGCATTTGTGTTGATGTTCGCCGGCGCAATTACTTTCTATTTCGGATTGTGGCTGGGTAGTGTTTGGTTGATCGCGGCAGTCGCCAGCACCATGGCCGGCTGGGGCGTGGCACTGTACGCCTTGTTGCGTGTGCTGAGCGATACACGCCCCGGCGACAAACGTCACACGATTGCTTTATGGATTGCATTATTCATGGGTTGGTTAGGCTTGGCGACTTATCTCGTCGGGCTGATTCTAAATGATACGCAGTGGCTGCAACTCGCCACGCAATGCGGCATGTGGCTGTTCCTGATGCCCGTGTTTATCAGCGTGGCGCACCGCATGATCCCCTTTTTCACCAGCAACGCGCTGTCGCAACCAGATGTGCCGCGCCCCTTTTGGCCGTGGTGGATCATGCTCGCCTGCTCAGTCGCACATGGCATATTGAGCTTTGCGCAATTGCCGCAGTGGACGTGGGTGTGCGATCTGCCCTTGGCATTGTCCGCACTCTATTTCAGCTATCTGTGGGGTTTTCGGCGCAGCCTGAAAAATCCGCTACTCGCCGTGTTGCATGTAGGCTTCGCGTGGATGGGCATCGGCATGCTGTTATTCAGCGTGCAAAGTTTGTTCGTGCTTACCCGCGGCGAATATATTTGGGCGTTGGCACCGTTGCATGCGCTCACTATCGGTTGTTTCGCCACGCTGATGATCGGCATGGGTACCCGCGTTACGCTCGGCCATTCCGGCTTGCCGTTCATTATTGGCACCACGCTCAAGCTGATGTTTGTGGGTATGCAACTCGTCACCTTGGTGCGGGTGCTAGCCGATATGTTACCGCTGCAATTGGGATATTGGCTGTATGTCGCCGCCGCGCTGGGTTGGCTGACCTGCTTCATTCCTTGGGTGTGGCGTTATCTGCCAGCCTACTGGCGACCCCGTGCGGACGGGCAACCTGGATAGAAATATCTGAAAGGAAGATTGTTGCGGCTAACATTGCAGGCTCAATACCGTTACTTTCGGTCTAATCGAGCGAGTCCATCATCACGTCACCCTTGTGCAGCGATAAATTTAAGCTCATTTATCGCTGCACAACACGCTTCGCTTTACATGGCGAGCCAAAATTCAGCCCTAATGAGGGCGCCTTGCTGATTTATGATGCCGCTGCTGCATAAATCGTCTGACAACTACACTATTTACAATAGAATTAAGCGCTCGGTTGGTGCCAGTCACTCAGCCAAAAACAGCTTACAAGCGCAGCACTAACAAGGATTGAATATGGATTTTTTACCGATTTTTATGAGCGTCAAAGGCCGTTTATGTGTGGTGGTAGGCGGCGGCGAAATCGCGCATCGCAAGGCGACGGTATTGTTGGAGGCGGGCGCTGTGGTGAAAGCGGTGGCGCCAGAATTTTCTGCTGAGTTTGCCGCCGCGACCCCCATCGAATGCGTCACCCAACGTTTTCAAGCGGCGCATTTGGACGGCGCGGTGCTGGTGATCGCAGCCACCGATGACAGCGAGGTGAATCGTGACGTTTCTCAGCAAGCTAGCGCCCGAAATATGCCGGTGAATGTGGTCGATAGTCCCGATTTATGCACCTTCATTATGCCGTCGATTTTGGATCGATCGCCGCTGATTGTGGCGTTTTCAAGTGGTGGCACCTCGCCGGTGCTCGCCAGAATGTTGCGCGGCAAATTAGAAACGATGATCCCGCAAAGTTACGCCCGTTTGACGGCTTTTTGCGCGCGCTTTCGCGGCACCGTTAAAGCGAAAGTGGATAGTTTGCCGATGCGTCGTGTGTTTTGGGAAAACGTGTTGGAAGGCGCCATTGCCGAACAAGTGTTGGCGGGCAACGAGGCGGCGGCGGAAGCGATGTTGTTGACTCAATTGGAAGCTGGCAAAGACGATCAACCGTGCGGCGAAGTTTATTTGGTGGGCGCCGGCCCTGGCGATCCTGATTTGCTGACTTTTCGCGCCTTGCGTTTGATGCAAAAAGCCGATGTGGTGGTGTATGACAACCTTGTTTCAAAAGAGATTATTGAAATGACGCGACGCGATGCAACGCGTATTTTTGTGGGCAAAGAACGCGCCAATCACACCATGCCGCAGGCAGAAATTAACACCTTATTAGTGCGCTTAGCGAAAGAAGGAAAACGCGTGTTGCGCTTAAAAGGCGGCGACCCGTTTATTTTTGGGCGCGGCGGTGAAGAAATCGAAACGCTGGCCGAGCAAGGCGTGCTGTTTCAAGTGGTGCCGGGCATTACCGCCGCCTCGGGCGTTTCTGCTTACGCCGGCATTCCGCTGACGCATCGTGATTATGCGCAGTCGGTCATTTTTACCACCGGCCATTTGAAAGACGGCAACTTGGATTTGGATTGGCCAAGCTTGTGCCGCCCCAAACAAACCGTGGTGATTTATATGGGTTTGGGCGCGCTGTCAGAAATTTGTCGGCAATTATTGGCGCATGGTTTATCGCCGAATATACCTAGCGCCGTGATTATGAATGGCACGCTAGACAATCAAAAAGTTGTCACCGGCACTTTACAAACACTGCCTGAACAAGTCGCCGCCGCCGACCTTAAATCACCAAGCCTGATCATCATCGGCGACGTGGTTAAATTGCGGGATAAGTTGACTTGGTTTGGTGGGGTTTAGAGAGTGGCCTTTTTATTGGCTAGATATTTTTGGATGACTAACTTGTTTTCGTAACGGTTCCAGCAAGGGTGACAAGCCGTTGTGATCGATTTCCTGCATCAATCTTAATAATCGACCGAGTTCGCCAAGGGGAAATCCTTTGCGGGCGAACCAATTCAAATAATTTCCCGGCAAGTCGGCGAGCAAGCGCCCTTGGTATTTTCCATACGGCATCACCATCGCCACCAATTTTTGCAAATCTTCTGGATTCATCGGCGATCGTTTAGCGTCTGAGTTTAAGAATCAAAACAAGGCCGAGCAAACTTTCGGCAAGATAGGCGATGCTGGCCAGTCCATGCCAAGTTTTGAAGCGGTCGGCGAATAAGCTGTGCATGACGTCGGCTGGCAGTGCCTGTATTTTGAGTTCAGCAATCACCGGTTGAATGCCAAATTGGCCGGCGAGCGTCAGCAGTAGCATCAATAACACCACCCAAAAGATTGCTTGTTTAAAAATACTTAGGCCAAATTGCATCGAAAAATGGACAAGCAAATAAGCGCTTGAGAATAAACCGACGTAGGCGATCCAACTAAATAGATGCCCCGCCAACATGCCGGCGAGTTGTTTGTTGTCAGCATAATTAAATAATACCGGCGCGGCCAAATAACCAATCGCCCATAAACCGCCAACCCAAGCGGTGGTCAAGATAAGTGCCAAATTTTGTCCCAGATGTTTCATTGTTTTCCTTAGTTAAAAGCGTGGCGATTCGTTAATTGGCGGCGATGCTACCAGTTTTTGGTGGCATTCGCGCGAGCGATCAAGAGAAAATTTTAAATGGATTGTTGACCGTGGATGCTAAAATTGGCCTCCAGTAATTTTGACCGACATCATGCCGCAACCTGCTTTTATTCACCTCCGTTTACACAGCGAATTTTCCATCGTCGATGGTATTGTGCGCATTAGCGAAGCGGTTAATATGGCTAAAAATGATGCGATGCCGGCGCTCGCCTTGACGGATTTGTCGAACACCTTTGGCTTGGTTAAGTTTTACAAAGAAGCCCGTGGCAAAGGGATTAAGCCGGTGTTGGGTTGCGATGTGTTTGTCAGTAACGATGAAAATCGCGAGCAACCGTTCCGTGTTTTGTTGCTGTGCCAGTCGAATGTGGGTTACTTGCGTTTGTGCGATTTGTTGTCGCGCGCCTATTTGGAAAACCAACATCGCGGCCGGCCAGAATTGCGCAAAGAATGGTTGCAAGCGGGCACTGAAGGTTTGCTGGCTTTATCTGGCGCGCATCTAGGCGAAATCGGTTTGTCGTTGCTGAATAATAATTTCAAGTTGGCCGAAAAAGCGGCGCACGATTGGGCGAGTTTATTTCCCGGCCGATTCTATTTGGAAGTGCAACGCGTCGGTTGGCCGCGCGAAGAAATGCATTTGCGCGAAACGGTGAAACTGGCCTCCGCACTAAGTTTACCGGTGGTGGCGACGCATCCGATTCAGTTTGTGACCGAAGACGATTTCAAAGCGCACGAAGCACGCGTTTGTATCGCCGAAGGTTATGTGATGAATGACAAGCGTCGCGCGAAAAAATTTACTGAACAGCAATATTTTAAGACTCAGGCGGAAATGGCCGAGTTATTCGCAGACTTGCCAGAGGCGCTGCAAAACAGCGTAGAAATTGCCAAGCGTTGCAATCTGGGTTTGACCTTAGGTAAGCCGCAGTTACCAGACTTTCCAACGCCACACGGCGAAACCTTGGATGAGTTTTTGCGGGCGGAATCGGAGCGCGGTTTGCAAATGCGTTTGGCGCAGCTTTATCCCGATGATGAAGGTCGCGCCAGCAAGCAACAGGAATATGCGGAACGCTTGGTGTTTGAAACCGACACGATTATTAAAATGGGTTTCCCTGGCTACTTTTTGATTGTGGCCGATTTTATTCGTTGGGCTAAAGCCTATCGCTCTGAAGCATTTCCCAATGGCGTGCCGGTGGGGCCGGGCCGTGGTTCCGGTGCTGGTTCGCTGGTGGCCTACAGTTTGGGTATTACCGATCTCGATCCGCTCCGTTACGAATTGCTATTTGAACGTTTTTTGAATCCTGAGCGGGTGTCGATGCCAGACTTTGACGTGGATTTCTGTCAAGACGGCCGCGAGTTGGTGATTGATTACGTTAAAAATAAATATGGCGCGGCTTGCGTGTCGCAAATCGTCACTTTTGGCACGATGGCATCGAAGGCGGTTATTCGTGACGTCGGTCGGGTGATGTCGTTTCCGTATGGGCTGTGCGACCAACTTTCAAAAGCGATTCCGCTGGAAGGTGTGAAGCCAGTTTCGCTGAAAAAAGCGCGCGAAATGGAGCCTGAAATCGCGGCGATTGCGGAGCGCGAAGAAGGTGTGTTTGAGTTGTTGGAATTGGCCGAAAGGCTAGAAGATTTGACCCGTAACGTTGGCATGCACGCTGGTGGTGTGTTGATTGCGCCGGGTAAATTAACTGACTTTTGTCCGCTGTATTGCGCCGATATCGACGGCAGCGTGGTGAGTCAGTTTGATAAAGATGACGTCGAAGCGATTGGCTTGGTTAAATTCGACTTTTTGGGGCTGCGCACGCTGACCATTATCGATTGGGCGGTGCGTTATGTGCGTGCTTTACAGGCGGTAGAAAACACCAGCGACGCTGCGATTGTGCCATTCAATATTGACACTATTCCGCTCGACGATCGCGCCACGTATGAGTTGCTGAAAGCGTGCAATACCACCGCTGTGTTCCAATTGGAATCGCGCGGCATGAAAGATTTGATCAAGCGTTTACAACCAGATACGTTTGAAGATATTGTAGCGCTGGTGGCGCTGTTTCGGCCGGGACCGTTGGAATCTGGCATGGTGGAAGATTTTATCAACCGTAAACACGGCCGCGCCAAAGCCGATTATTTTCACCCCGAACTCGAAGTGTCGCTCAAGCCAACTTATGGTGTGATCGTCTATCAAGAGCAGGTGATGCAGATTTCGCAAATTATTGGCGCTTACACCTTGGGCGGCGCGGATATGTTGCGGCGCGCGATGGGTAAAAAAGATCCGGCCGAGATGGCCAAGCATCGTGATGTATTTGTGAATGGTGCGGTGTCGCGCGAGATTGATAAAAATTTGGCGACGCAACTTTTCGACTTGATGGAAAAGTTTGCCGGCTACGGTTTTAATAAATCGCACTCGGCGGCGTATGCGCTGGTGGCGTACCAAACGGCGTTTCTGAAGGCGCATTATCCAGCGGCATTTATGGCAGGAACCTTGTCGGCGGATATGGATAACACCGACAAAGTGCGCACGTTTTATCAGGATACGTTGCAGCAAGGCGTGGCGATTTTGCCACCGGATGTGAATTCGTCGGCCTATCGTTTTGCACCGGTTGGTCGCAAAACCATCGCCTATGGATTGGGCGCGATTAAAGGTACCGGCGAAGCGGCGATTGCCAATATGGTGGCGGCGCGGCAGTCGGGGGCATTCAAAGATTTGTTCGATTTCTGTCGGCGCGTCGATAAACGCATCGTCAATCGGCGCACGGTGGAGGCGCTGATTAAAGGTGGCGCGTTTGATTGTTTGAATGCGAATCGCGCCAGCATGATGGCGACGGTTGATGCGGCCTTGGCCAGCGCCGATCAACAATCGCGGGCGGCCAATCAAAATAGTTTATTTGAGCACGATGATGCCGACGTAGTGTTGACTGCCAGAGTGGCGGATGTGGCGGCGTGGTCGTTGCGCGAACAATTGGCGCAAGAAAAACTCAGTCTTGGTTTTTATTTGAGCGGCCATCCGTATCAAGAATATGAGGCGGAATTAGACCATTTTATTAAAGTTAAATTAGGCGAATTGACACCCGCTTTTGTGGGTAAAACCAATAGCCCCACGGCAGGCAATGGCGAGCGTAGTCGTCGTCCGTCGGGTGTGTCGGTGGTGTTGGCCGGTATCGTAGCTGGCGTGCGGATTCAGCAAACGCGTCGCGGAAAAATGGCGATAGTCACGCTGGATGACGGCAGCGCGCAAATTGAAATGACGGTGTTCAATGAAATTTACGAGCGCAGTCGGCCGTGGATTAAAGAAGATGAATTGTTAGTGGTGCAAGGGCGCGCCAGCTTGGACGATTATTCCGGCAATGTGCGGGTGAGCGCGGATGAATTGTTTGATCTTGCCTCGGCGCGTTCGCAGTTTGCACAACAACTCGCTTTGCGTTGCAACGAGCAAGTTGATGTTGCTGAGTTGAAAGAAATTTTAATGCCGTATCGCGAAGGAAAATCGCCGGTGATGTTGCATTATCGTAACGCGCAAGCCAGTTGCCAATTACGTTTAAGTGAAGAATGGTGTGTGACCTTGCACGACGATTTGCTGAAAGATTTGCGAGATTTGTTGCAGGCTGAAAATGTGAAAGTGGTTTACGCGTAAAGAAGAAAATCCGTCCACGAAATTCACCTCGCAGAGGTTCTTGTGCCCTTGGGTACGAAATGACACGAACAATTCAAAATCTAAACAATAGAATTTCTAAAGATTGAATTAGATTTTGAATTTGCTTTATTTCGTGTCATTTCGTGGACAGCTTTTTGCCTTTAAATTTTCGAATTCGCGCAGTTAATTAAATATTGCGTCAACAAAGGCACCGGACGACCGGTCGCACCTTTTTCTTTGCCTGATTTCCATGCGGTGCCAGCAATAGCCAAATGCGCCCAACGATACTCTTTGGTGAAGCGCGCCAAGAAACACGCGGCGGTGATGGTGCCACCCGCGCGACCGCCAATGTTTTGCATATCGGCAAAGTTGCTGTCGAGCAGCGGTTGATAATCTTCCCACAACGGTAATTGCCAAGCGCGATCATGTGCTTGCTCGCCAGCCGCTAATAACTCTTCGGCCAGTTGTGGCTGATTGCTGAACAATCCGCTGGCGACGTGGCCCAGCGCAATCACACAAGCGCCGGTCAGCGTGGCGATATCAATCACGGTTTCTGGCTCAAATTTGGCGGTGTAAGTTAGCGCGTCGCACAATACCAAGCGACCTTCAGCATCGGTATTCAAAATTTCAATGGTTTGGCCAGACATCGAAGTGACGATGTCGCCCGGTTTGGTGGCGGTGCTGCTCGGCATATTTTCGCAAGTTGGAATGACGCCGACCACATTCAATTTAAGTCCCATTTCGGCGATGGCTTGCATCGTGCCGAGCACGCTGGCAGCGCCGCACATATCGTATTTCATCTCGTCCATTTCTGCGCCAGGTTTCAGCGAAATGCCGCCGCTGTCAAAGGTAATGCCTTTGCCGACTAGCGCGATAGGTTTTTGTTTTTTATCGCCACCTTTGTATTCCAAGGTGATTAATTTGGCGGCTTGCGCGCTGCCACGAGTCACTGATAAAAAAGAGCCCATGCCTAGTTTTTGCATGTCGGCTTCTTCAAGAACGGTGGTTTTGATGGTTTTGTGCGCCTTACTTAACGATAACGCTTTGGCCGCCAAATAAGTCGGCGTGCAAATATTGCCAGGCAAATTGCCGAGCTCTTTGGTCAGCGCCATGCCGTTGGTAATGGCAGCAGTTTGTTCGACGGTTGCTTTTAATTCGGTACTCGGTTTTTCGGTTGAGCCAAAAGTAATCTGTTTTAGCGAGCCAGCTTTGGCCGGTTTGCTCTTTAAACCATCGGCGCGAAAGTCGCTTTCGGCACCCGCAAAAATCGCTTGTTTAATTAGCCATGCGCTGTCTTTTCCGAGCGATTCATCGGTGATAAATAACGTTGCGTCTTTGGCGGGCGTGGATTGAATAACTTTGAAAATAGCGCGCAAAATATCGACTCGACTACGGTTATTCAAGTCGGCCGCTTTGCCCAAACCAACTAGTAATATGCGATCGGCGGCGATGCCCTCAATTTTTTGGAGTAACAAGGTGCTGGCTGCTTTGCCGCTCATATCGCCACTAGCGATCAAATCACTCAAAATATGTTTGGCTGCGGTATCGAGAATTTGGGCTGACTTTGACAGTTTGCCGTTTTCGAAGACGCCGACGACGACACAATTGCTTTTCAGTTTATCCGGACTGCCTTGTTTTATGCTAAATTCCATTTGCTTCCCCTTAATGTAGTCAACCTTAAATTCATGCCGGATTATCCGCAATCTGATCGCCAAAAGTCAAAATCATCTCGCACTATTATCAAGGGCGGGATTTTTCATCGCGTGCTGTTGCGAGAATTTTGGAATACTGGGATGGCTGTATTCGTTATTTTGGCGGCAATTTTTATTTTCACTCAATTAATTCGATTGCTCGGTGAATCTGCTAGCGGTATGTTAACCGAAGAAGGCGTTTGGGCGTTGGTCGGATTTGGTGCGTTAACGTATTTGCCAACCTTATTGTCGATTAGTTTGTTTTTATCGGTATTGTTGACCTTAAGTCGTTGTTACCGTGACAGCGAAATGGTGGTCTGGTTCTCTTCTGGTATTGATTTGACACGTTGTTTGCGGCCGGTGTTAAGTTTTGCTTTGCCCACGGTGTTGCTTATCGCTTTGTTGAGTTTAGTGTTGGTACCTTGGGCGCAAACTAAATCTGAAGAATTGATGTCACGCTTGGAAAGTCGCGATGATGTGGCATTGGCGGCGCCGGGTGTTTTTCGAGAATCGAAGCAGGCCGATCGCGTGTTTTTTTTGGAACAAGTTGATGAAATAAGTAAAAAGATAAGTAATGTCTTTATTGAGTCGAAACAGGCTGGGCGCGAAGGCATCATCGTGGCGGCCGAAGGCAAGCAAGAGATGGCTGAAAATGGTGACCGATTTCTGGTGTTGTTCAACGGCAAACGCTATGAAGGTGTGCCAGGTGCGGCCGATTATAAGATTTTCTCGTTTGAGCGATATGCAATGCGCATTGAGGCGGCCGAGGCTAGGCAACGGCCAGAAAACTTAAAAGCCTTTTCGACTTTTGCATTAACCAAAGATTTAAATCAATGGAATGCCGCCGAGTTGATTTGGCGCATTGGTTTGCCGATCAGTGCCTTATTGCTTGCTTTGTTGGCGATTCCTTTGAGCTACGTTAACCCGCGTGCTGGGCGCTCATATAATCTGATATTGGCGTTGGTTCTTTATATGACTTACAACAATTTGTTGGGTGTTGTCACGAGTTGGGTGCGGCAAGGAAAGCTCGATATGGTGAGTGGATTGTGGGTGATACATTGTTTGATGGCGTTGTTGTTGCTTCTATTTTTTTACTACCGATTATTCGGTTGTACTTGGCGTAGGCTCGGTCGATGAAACGGCTCACACGATATCTAGCACGAGAAATTTACTACGGTATTTTTATCGTGTTTATGGCGCTGTTGATGCTGTATACCTTTATGAATTTCGTCCAAGAACTAGGTGATATGGGGCGAGGATCTTATCATTTAGGTTATGTCGTATTGTTTATAGCGCTGCAGACCCCTACCCATATTTATGAATTATTTCCGTTGGCGGTATTGATCGGAACGGTATTTGCGTTGGTGCAAATGGCCGGCAATTCCGAATTAACGATTTATCGAAGTTCTGGTGTGTCGCTTGGACAAATGTTGGGGGCGTTATTTAAAATCGGCTTGCCTTTAGTGCTGATGTGTATTTTGGTGGGCGAATGGGTGGCACCTGTTGGTGAAAACTGGGCTCAGAAAGTTCGCTTGAAAGCGCAAAACTCGCAAATTAGCTTGAAGGAATTTCGCTCGGGTGTATGGGTTAAAGATGGCACTAATTTTGTCAATGTAAGGAATGTGCTACCGGATGCCACTTTGCTCAATATTAGTATTTATGAATTTGATGATGAGCGTAATTTGAAAAGCATTACCTTGGCCGACAGCGCGACCATCGTTGGGAAAAATCACTGGGAGTTGCATGCGGTGAAACAAACTTTATTTGCTGAGCAGAGCGCGACCATTAATAATCAGCCTGTTTTCGAATGGCAGACGGCGATTAGCCCTAATATTTTTAATGTGTTGCTAACCTTGCCGGAGGATATGTCGGCCTACGATCTATTTCAATATACCAAGCATCTGAGCGATAACCATCAAAAAACGGGACGCTATCAGATTGCCATGTGGAACAAAATTGTCTATCCGATCGCGGTGTGGATTATGTTGTTGCTGGCCTTGCCTTTTGCGGCTTTGCATCATCGACAGGGCGGGGTGAGTGGCAAAATATTTGTTGGTATCGCGCTTGGCTTATGCTTTCATTTTGCAGGTAAATTATTTTCGAGTTTAGGCGCGCTTCACGATTGGTCGCCATTTTGGAGTGCGACCTTAATTAGCTGGCTCTTCTTCTTGGGTGCGTTGGCCACATTGTGGAAAACGGAGCGGCGCTAGCGTTAGTTGCCAGTGGTAGGTGGGGTGGCGGTCGTTGAGTTTTCTAACGCTTTTTCTTGGATCATCCGTTTTACCTCGGCTTTTTTCTCTGGCGACAATTTGTTGAAGTGCTTAAATTTTTCGCGCGCCAGTTGCCGTTGTTCGGGTGTCAGCTTGTGCCATTTACCAAGTCGCTCAACAAAAGCGCTACGTTGTTCTGGGGTTAGTTTGGGGTATTTTTTTGCCAGTAGTAAGTAGTGTTGCTGCCGTTCTGCGGGTAAGGTATTCCATTCGTGCGCCAGTGGTGAGAGCGCTTCTCGCTGAATGGGTGCGAGTTGAGACCAATTTTCGGCGTTGGCACTGATCATCCATCCGAGTAAAAAAATAGCCGGCAAGCCGCGCAGCAAGGCGCGAACTGATGGGGATTTAGTCAACATAAACATTCATCGGTAAGTCGTCTGTCAGGATGGCAATGTCAATCTCGCTATGATCATCCGTGTTGTGTTGCCAATATTGCTGAGCCGCAATGCTAAAGATGATAATCACGGCGATACCCAACCACAGCCTGGCTTCGTGGTGCAAGCTGCTGGCACGTAGACGCATAATCAAGCCGCTGGAATGTTCCGTCGAATACTGGTGCGTGGGTTGAGTTTGCAACAAGGCACGGTTACGACTGCTGCCAAGTTTGCTTAAAATATGGCTGTCTAATTTTTCAGCGCTACGATTGAGCGCGTCTTTAATGGCGGCTATCTGTCGTTGATTGGTATTCATAGGGTTACCCCTTTCTTTCTTAATATTTGTGCAAGATTGTCGACGGCGCGGGAACAGTGAGTTTTAACGCTGCCTTCGGTGCAACCCATTACCTGCGCGGTTTCATTGGTGTCGAATTCTTCCCAGTAACGCAATAGAAACGCTTCGCGTTGACGTGGTGATAAGTTACTCAGCGCTTCTTCTATCTGCGCCACGATTTGGGCTTGTTCGATGGCAAGGTGAGGTTGCTTAGAAATGCTGGTATTTTCATTAACTGCGAGGGTGTCGAGCGGATCGACATCCGGTTCTGCGGTCGAGGAAAAAAGATTGGATAATAAAGTCGACCATGCGGAACGGACTTTGTGGCGACGAAAATAGTCTCGAATGGTATTTTGCAGAATGCGATGAAACAGTAATGGCAGTTCCGGCGCGGGTTTGTCGCTATATTTTTCTGCTAATTTCAGCATGGCATCTTGCACAATATCTAAAGCAGTATGCTCATCACGCACCGCAAATTGAGCGTGTTTATAGGCACGGCGTTCAATTGCGCTTAGAAAGTCTGCAAGTTCTCGTTGGCTAGCCAGTTGATTCCTCCCATTAAATCGGTGGCGATACTAGCAAAAAATATTGTCTAGAGTATGGAAACAATTGTTTTTGATGATTCCTATTTTGCCGCTGACGAAAAATCTGGAAACCGCTATACTTCGCACCCAGTAAAAACAACTATCTGGATCAAGGAGACTTTCAATGGGACACCCAGTACTCGAATTAAAAACATCTACCCATCTGCATAACGTGTTGGGACCAAGCAATGAGCCTTGGCAGGTTGAGTTAACTGCACCAGCCATTTCGGTGATGACAGATTTTCGTGTTCGCGCGCTATTTAAAGTGGCTATGGAAGACACGATAGATGAAGCGTTGAACAAAATGAAAGTGGCGGGTTTGCGGATTGCCTTTGTGTTGGATAAAGAAACCGATAAATTACTGGGTATGATTACTTCCTATGACATCATGGGCGAAAAGCCGATGCGCTATTTGCAAAGCGTGGGTTTCGCTGATCGAAGCGTGACACATAAAGATGTTAAGGTTAAAGATATTATGGAGCCGCTCGATAGTTGGGTCGTAGCTGAAATGCACGATGTGGAAAAGGTGAATGTAAAATCTATTTTGGCTGCATTGCAAAAAAGTGGTTGCACGCATATTCCAGTGATTGAGCATCATGCAGGTGAAGCGCCTCGATTACGTGGATTGTTCTCATCGGCCAAGATTTTACGTTTGACCGAGTTTGCGCGTCGCCAAGCGGTCGCTGCAAAATAAGTTAGTAAATGCTGCAAACCCCAAAGGCGCATCGGTGAGATGCGCCTTTATTCTTGGCGGTGTTGATTTAGTATTTGCTGAGCTTCGGTCATTCAAGTGTTGTCCCAATTCAATCGCACAACTTTTTTTCGTCATCAAGCTATGGTTTAATCTGCCCTATGGATGCCACCTTTAAAACAATCGCGCTGATTGGAAAATATAAAACCCCAGATATCGCCGAGCCTTTACTGCGCTTGGCTGATTTTTTGCGTGGACAAGGCGTGCAAGTCGTGGTCGATAATTTGACCGCCGAGCACTTAAAAAATCATTCATTACGGGTTTTGTCGCTGGCCGAAATGAACGGTCAAATTGATTTGGCCGTGGTGATGGGGGGCGATGGCACGATGCTGAATATTGCACGAACTTTGGCGCCGTTCGGGATTCCGTTGGTGGGCGTTAATAAAGGTCGACTAGGATTTTTGACTGATCTTTCCATCGAGACCATGAAGAAAAGCTTGGCGTCGATGTTGCAGGGAAAGTACGTCACTGAGCAACGGATGTTGCTGTCGGTGCGGGTCATTCGTGAGGGACGCGAAGTGGCTGACGCGGTTGCTTTTAATGAAATTGTGGTGCACCGGAGTAATTCCAGCAGCATGATTGAATGCGAAGTTCGAATCGATGGCGATTACCTTTATACCCAGCGCGCCGATGGTTTGATTGTTTCAACGCCAACCGGCTCAACAGCCTATGCGCTTTCCGCTGGCGGTCCGATTGTTCATCCGGCCTTGGATGTAATTACTTTGGTGCCGGTCTGTCCGCACACTTTAAGTAATCGGCCGATTGTGGTGAGTGGTGACTCTAAAGTTGAAATTAAAATGCACCGGCCGGGCGATGTTTGCGCGCGATTTGATAGTCATTCGCATTTCGATTTACACTTAAATGATCGATTGTTGATCGAGAAATGTCCACAGTCTGTTTGCTTGTTGCATCCTGACGGCCATAGTTATTACCATACCTTGCGCGAAAAATTGCTCTGGAATAAAACCCTGTAATGCTGAAGTTTCTCACCATCCGTGATTTCGTCATTGTTGATTGCCTTGAACTCGATTTTTCCCTTGGATTTACCGCGCTTACCGGTGAAACCGGCGCTGGCAAGTCGATTTTAATTGATGCTTTGTCGCTAGCGTTGGGAGAACGCGCTGATGCCAGCATGATTCGTAGCGGCTGTGCGAAAGCTGATATTAGCGCTGAATTTGAAATTGGCACGTTGCCCGCGGTGCAAAACTGGTTGCGCGAGCAAGAATTGACCGGTGACGATGGCATCTGCGTATTGCGCCGTATGGTGGAAGTTAATGGTCGGTCGCGTGGGTTTGTCAATGGTTATGGCGCGACTCAACAGCAATTGCGCGAGGTTGGTGAGTTTTTGTTAGATATTCACGGTCAGCACGCACACCAGTCATTGTTGAAAGCCGATGCGCAACGTAGCTTGTTGGATAGTCATGCGGGCTTGATGGAGTTGGTGGCCGCTGTCGCTGATGATTATAAAAGCTGGCAAGTGGTGCATCGTCGGCGCCTTGATTTGGAGAAAAATGCTGAGTCTGTGGTGGCTGAGCGTGAATTGCTGAATTTTGAACGGCACGAGTTGGAATCGGTAAATTTTAATCTGGCCGAATGGCTGGAATTGCAGGCCGATTATGCGCGTTTGTCGCACGCAGCGAGTTTGCTGGAAACGGCACAGTTTGGTGTTGATGTGTTAAGCGAAACCGATTCGGCCTGTTTGGTGCAATTAAATACGTTGATGGGGCGTGTGCGCAGTGGTTTGGAATTTGACGCCAAGTTGCGTGACACGTTGATCTTGCTGGAAAGTGCGCAAAATGAGCTGCAAGAAGCGGTCTACGCCTTGCGCCATTATCAACAAAAGCTGGATGCGGATCCGCAACGGCTTCGGCAACAAGAGCGACGGATGGCTGAAATCGTTGATGTCGCACGTAAATATCGCGTGTTACCGGAAGTGTTGCCGCAAGTATTGTTGGCTAAATTGGCGCGCTTGGACGAGTTGGGTGGCGATGCTGATTTGGCTGAACTAGCGCTGCAAGATGACGCATTGCGAGCCGATTATTTATCAAAGGCAAAAAAATTGAGCGCGGCCCGTCAGTCGGCAGCGGAAAAACTGTCCACAGAAATTACTGAAGCAATGCAAACATTGGCAATGCAGGGCGGACAATTTTCAGTGCAATTGTTGCCTTTGAACGAGGGTGGTGTGCACGGTTTGGAGACGGTTGAGTTTCAAGTGGCAGCTAATGTGGGCTCGCCATTGCGCAATTTGGCCAAAGTAGCCTCTGGCGGAGAATTGTCACGGATTAGTTTGGCCATTCAAGTGGCCGCTAGTCGCGCCGCGACGGTGCCGACGCTTATTTTTGATGAGGTGGATAGCGGGATCGGTGGTCGCGTGGCGGAAATTGTTGGTGATTTGCTGAAGCGCTTAGGGCGGCGCTATCAGGTTTTGTGTGTGACGCATTTGCCACAAGTGGCGGCGCAAGCCGATGCGCAATGGCAGGTTAGCAAATCTGCGCAGGACGGTACGACTTTGAGTCAAATACGCGTGCTAGATGAGCCGCAACGGGTTGAAGAAATTGCTCGCATGTTGGGCGGGATTAAAATGACGGAAACGACACGCCGACACGCAGCTGAAATGCTCGGTTTGTCAGGTATGATTCACGCAGATTGAAATTAAGGAATGTTGATGCGTATTAAAATTTTATTGTTGGTTTTGTTGCTTTCATCTTGCGCCTTGGCGCCCTATAAATCTGAAGTTCGACAGGGGAATCTTATTTTGTCCGAGATGCGGGAACGGGTGAAACTGGGAATGTCTGAAGTGCAGGCACGGGCGGCGCTCGGTACGCCCTTGGTTAACGATGTATTCCATACTAATCGTTGGGATTATTTGTATCGATTAGAGCGTGGCGGAAAGTTGCTAGAAGACAAACGGTTAACCTTGTATTTTGAGGCCGGTAAGCTGGCTCGAATTGAGGATGATGAGGCGATGGGAGTAGCAAAATGAGTCAAACAAAAATTGTAATCGCCGGTTGCAGTGGGCGAATGGGGCGAGTGCTGTTGGAAGGCGTGTTGGCGGCTGACGATTTGGTTTTGCACGGCGCGTTGGATCATGCGGGCAGTTCGTCCATTGGTAAAGATGCGGGCGAATTGCTGGGTTCAGTGACCGGCGTGAAAGTGACGTCAGATTTGGACGTTGCGCTTGCCGGGGCCGACGTTTTGATTGATTTTACGCGGCCGGAAGGTACAGTGCGTCACCTAGAAATTTGTCAACGCTTAGGGGTGAATATTGTGGTGGGCACTACCGGTTTTAATGCGCAGCAGAAAGCGCAGCTAGGTGCGGCAGCGCAACAAATTGGCGTGGTGTTCGCGCCGAATATGAGTGTTGGGGTAAATTTGATTTTCAAATTATTGGAAACAGCTTCTCGCGTGTTGAGTCACGGTTACGACATTGAAATTATTGAAGCGCATCACCGGCATAAAGTGGATGCGCCATCGGGTACTGCTTTGGGTTTGGGCGAGGTAATTGCCAAAACCTTGGGCCGTGATTTGGGAAGTTGTGCGGTGTACGGTCGCGAAGGGGTCACCGGTGAACGTGATCCCTCGACGATTGGCTTTGCTACGGTTCGAGGTGGCGATATTGTCGGCGATCACACGGTGTTGTACGCCGGAATTGGTGAGCGGATTGAGATAACGCATAAGGCTAGTAGTCGTGCGACATTTGCGCTAGGTGCCTTGCGCGCCGCCCGTTTTTTGAAAGTAAATGCGGCGGGAATGTACGACATGCAAGATGTATTGGATCTGAAGGATTGAGTGTTAACTAATTTAAGTCGTTCGGTGATTGACCAATCAGGGTTTCATCGGTAGCATTACAGTCTTTAGTGGCATAGGAATACATTCAAATGCGTCGCAAATTAATCGTTGGAAATTGGAAAATGCACGGTAATCTCTCTCGCAACAAGGCGTTGCTGGAAGGTGTGTTGGACGGCGTGCGTGAATTGGCTAATGCAGATTATGGTGTCTGCGTGCCGTTTCCTTACTTGGCTCAAGCGCAAGCGATGTTGCAAGGTAGCAATATTGCATGGGGTGCGCAGAATATTAGCCAAAACGAGCAAGGCGCTTTCACCGGTGCAGTTGCGGCGGGGATGCTGGTAGATTTTGACTGCCGCTATGTGATTATTGGTCACTCTGAGCGTCGCGCTTTGTTTCATGAAAGCAATGAGATTGCAGCGGCTAAATTTGATACTGCGATTAAAGCGGGTCTAACGCCGATTTTTTGCGTTGGCGAAACATTGGCGGAACGCGAATCTGGCGTGACTGAGCAAGTGGTTGCGCGTCAGTTGGAGGTTATTTTGAATCATGTGGGTGCGCAAGCGGTGGCGAAGTCAGTGATTGCTTATGAGCCGGTTTGGGCGATTGGTACCGGTAAAACGGCGACACCAGAACAAGCGCAGGCGGTGCATTCGTTTATTCGTCAGCGAGTGGCGCAGTTGGATGCAAATGTTGCTCAGAACTTGCAGATTTTGTATGGTGGCAGCATGAAGCCGAGTAATGCGGTTGAGTTGATGGCGCAACCTGATATTGATGGCGGCTTGATTGGTGGTGCTGCGTTGGTGGTTGAGGATTTTGTGGCGATTTGTCGCGCAGGAAATAATTAATTTTGTAGTTGGGGTAATTTGTGGAAAATTTCGTTTGGGTGGTGCATTTAATTACGGCTGTGGTGTTGGTCGGTTTGGTGTTGATTCAGCATGGCAAGGGCGCTGATATGGGCGCTGCGTTTGGAACGGGTTCAGCAGGTAGTTTATTTGGTTCAAGTGGGTCGGCCAACTTCTTAAGTCGGAGCACTGCAGTGGCAGCAGCGATATTCTTTGTAACTAGCCTTTCATTGACCTATATCTATGCCAACCCTAGTGGTAAAAAAGGGTTGATGGATCGTGTTGATGTGAGTGCGCCTGTGCAATCGGCGGTGCCTGCGGTGGCGCCTGATCAATCAGGAAATAAAACACAAGAAATACCGAAATAAGTTTTTCGCTGACGCAGATAGGTCAGCAAAAAAAATGCCGATGTGGTGAAATTGGTAGACACGCTACCTTGAGGGGGTAGTGGCGAAAGCTGTAGCAGTTCGAGTCTGCTCATCGGCACCAATAAATGAGTTTGCTGTGCTAATTTTTCAGTAAAACTCGATATAAAACTAGAATCATTCTGCGCTCGATAAAGTTTCGAGCCAACGGAGGGGAGGGTTCAAATGTTAGAGAATTATTTTCCAGTTCTGATGTTTATTTGCGTCGGGCTGGTGATCGGTGTACTGCCTTTGGTGTTGGGTCGTGTATTGGCTCCGCATCGTCCAGATGACGCAAAGTTATCTCCCTATGAGTGCGGCTTCGAGGCTTTCGAAGATGCTCGCATGAAATTCGATGTGCGCTACTACTTAGTGGCGATTCTGTTTATCCTATTCGATCTTGAAATTGCATTCTTATTTCCTTGGGCAGTGGTGCTGAAGGACATTGGGCTATTTGGTTTTTTTGCCATGGTGATTTTCCTTGGAATTCTTACCGTCGGCTTTATCTATGAGTGGATGAAGGGGGCCTTGGAATGGGAATAGAAGGTATTTTGGAGAAGGGTTTTATCACTACTTCTGTTGATACGGTTATTAATTACACGCGCACCGGTTCTTTGTGGCCGATGACGTTTGGCTTGGCCTGTTGTGCGGTTGAAATGATGCACGCTGCCTTGCCGCGTTACGACTTGGATCGTTTTGGTGCGGGCGCGTTTCGTCCCAGTCCTCGTCAGTCGGACTTGATGATCGTGGCAGGAACCTTGTGCAACAAAATGGCGCCAGCTTTGCGTAAGGTTTACGATCAAATGGCTGAGCCGCGTTGGGTTATTTCAATGGGTTCTTGTGCGAATGGTGGGGGTTATTATCATTATTCGTATTCTGTGGTGCGCGGTTGTGACCGCATTGTGCCGGTTGATATATATGTGCCGGGCTGTCCCCCAACGGCTGAAGCGCTGCTCTATGGCGTGATTCAGCTACAAAATAAAATCAAACGTGTCGATACGATTGCTCGATAGGAATGAATATGTCCGCTGATTTGAATGTGTTGATCGCCAAGTTGACTGAAAAGTTAGGTGCGGCGATTGTTAAGCTAGAAAATCGTTTAGGTGAGGTGACGCTGGTGGTGGCTGCCGCTGACGCCAACAAACTATTTACTCGGTTGCGTGATGATGCTGATTTTCAATTTGAACAGCTCATTGATTTGTGTGGTGTTGATTATTCCACTTATGGCGGCGAAGAAATTGAAGACGGCGCTTATCTGCGGCCTGATGTGGCATCCTCAGAACATGCGCATCGTTTTGCCGCCGTCAGTCATCTGTTGTCAATTTCGCTTAACTGGCGATTGCGCGTTCGAGTGTATGCGGAAGATAATAGCCTGCCACAATTAGATTCGATTGCTGATATTTGGCCGTGCGCTAATTGGTATGAGCGTGAGGCGTTTGATCTGTTTGGTATTATTTTTACCGGTCATCCTGATCTACGTAGATTGTTGACGGATTACGGTTTCGTCGGCAATCCATTCCGCAAAGATTTTCCGTTGTCGGGTCATGTCGAGATGCGTTATGACGCTGATACTAAGCGAGTTATTTATCAGCCGGTGTCCATTGAGCCGCGCCTAATTACGCCGCGCAGCATCCGTGAAGAAAATTACGCTCGTCGCTAAGCACAAAAAGAGAGACTGCAATGGCTGAGATTAAAAATTATACTTTGAACTTTGGGCCGCAGCATCCAGCTGCGCACGGTGTGTTGCGCTTGGTGTTGGAATTGGATGGCGAAGTGGTTGAACGTGCTGATCCACACATTGGTTTGCTACATCGCGCCACCGAAAAACTCGCCGAGCATAAAACTTTCTTGCAGGCTGTGCCGTACATGGATCGCCTAGATTATGTCTCGATGATGAGTAACGAGCATGCGTATGTGATGGCGATTGAGAAAATGATGGGCATCGAGGTGCCGATTCGAGCTCAATACATCCGCGTCATGTTCGATGAAATTACTCGAATTTTGAATCACTTGTTGTGGTTGGGCGCGTCCGGTATCGACTTGGGTGCAATGACCATGTTCTTCTACACTTTCCGTGAACGTGAAGATTTGGTTGACGTGTATGAAGCGGTTTCTGGTGCACGGATGCACGCGGCTTATTATCGTCCAGGGGGTGTTTATCGCGATTTGCCAGACTCGATGGCACAATACACCGCGTCCAAAATGCACAATGCTGCAGCCGTCAAAGAGATGAACGAGAACCGTCAAGGTTCGGTGCTAGATTTTATTGAAGACTTTACCCGTCGCTTCCCCGGTTTAGTGGATGAATATGAAACACTATTAACCGACAACCGTATTTGGAAGCAGCGCACAGTGGGTATTGGTGTGGTGACGCCGGAGCGCGCTTTACAGCTCGGTTTTACCGGTCCGATGTTGCGCGGTTCTGGTATTGCTTGGGATTTGCGTAAGAAACAGCCATATGAAGTGTACGACCAAATGGATTTTGATATTCCGGTTGGCGTGGAAGGTGATTGCTACGATCGATATTTGGTTCGTATCGAAGAAATGCGTCAGTCCAATCGCATTATTAAACAATGCGTCGATTGGTTGCGTGTGAATCCAGGCCCGGTTATTACCAATAATTACAAGGTTGCGCCACCGTCGCGCGAATCAATGAAGTCCAATATGGAAGAGTTGATTCACCACTTCAAGTTGTTCACCGAAGGTTTTCATGTGCCAGCCGGTGAGGCGTATGCCGCAGTTGAGCATCCTAAAGGTGAGTTTGGTATTTATATGGTTTCTGATGGTGCCAATAAGCCGTATCGTATGAAGATCAGGGCGCCGGGCTTCCCGCATTTGGCATCGTTGAATGAAATGTCGCGCGGCCATATGTTGGCCGACGTGGTGGCGATTATTGGTACGCAGGACATCGTTTTTGGGGAGATTGATCGCTGATGTTATCCACACAAGTACAACAACAAATTGATCGTGAGCTGAAGAAATATCCAGCCGATCAAAAACAATCGGCAGTGATGGCGGCGTTACGCTTCGTCCAAGATGAAAAAGGTTGGATTGCGACGGAAGATATGACCGGCGTTGCTGCTTATCTGGGTATGCAGCAAATGGCAGTATACGAAGTGGCGACCTTCTATCACATGTACAACCTGAAGCCGATGGGAAAAACCACGCTGACTGTTTGTACTAATTTGTCCTGCACCTTGTGCGGCGCTGGCGATACTGTTCATTATTTGGAAAGTAAGCTTGGTATCAAAATGGGCGAAGTCACCGCCGACGGCAAATTTGGTTTGCGTGAAGGCGAATGTATGGGTGCTTGCATCGATGCGCCGTTGATGAATGTGAATAATAAGAAATTATGCGGTCGATTGACGACTGAAAAAATTGACCAGATTCTGGCAGAACTGGATAAAAAATGAATTCACCTATCATTTTCAATACCAAGCAATTTGATCAGCCTTGGACGCTAGATAACTATCTAAAAGTGGGTGGTTATCAAGCATTGCGCAAGGTGTTGACTGAAAAAATGTCACCCGATGCGATCATTGCTGAGGTTAAGGCGTCAGGTTTGCGCGGTCGCGGTGGTGCAGGTTTTCCGACCGGCTTGAAATGGAGCTTTATGCCGCGCAACTACCAAGGTGAAAAATACTTGGTCTGTAATTCGGATGAAGGTGAGCCAGGCACCTGTAAAGACTGGGACATCTTGCGCTACAACCCGCATATGTTGATTGAGGGGATGGCGATTGCCGCCTACGCCATTGGCGCCAAAACCGGTTACAACTATATTCACGGTGAGATTTTTGAAGCCTATGAAACCATGGAGACTGCCTGTGAATTGGCGCGCCAAGCCGGTTATTTGGGTAAAAATATTTTAGGCTTTGATTTTGAGTTTGATCTGCATAACCACCTTGGTTACGGCGCGTATGTTTGCGGTGAAGAAACTGCCTTGCTGGAGTCTATCGAAGGTAAAAAAGGTCAGCCACGCTTTAAGCCGCCATTCCCAGCGAGCTTCGGTTTATATGGCAAACCAACCACCATTAACAACACCGAAACACTTGCTAGCATTCCTTTCATTATTAATAACGGCGGTAAAAAGTTCGCCGATATTGGGGTGCCAAACAGCGGTGGTATCAAGTTGTTTTCGGTCTCTGGTCATGTCAATAATCCTGGTAATTTTGAAGTGCCGATGGGTACCCCATTTAGCGAATTGCTAAAAATGGCCGGTGGCGTGCGTCACGGACACAAGCTTAAAGCGGTTATTCCAGGTGGATCGTCGATGCCGGTACTGCCGGGCGAGATCATGATGGAATGCAATATGGATTATGACTCCATCATGAAGGCCGGTTCCTATCTGGGTAGCGGTGCGGTAATCGTGATGGATGACACCACTTGTATGGTGCGCGCCTTGGAGCGTTTGTCGTATTTTTACTTTGAAGAATCGTGCGGTCAATGTACGCCGTGCCGCGAAGGTACTGGTTGGTTGTATCGCATCGTGCATCGCATCGAGCACGGTCAAGGTCGCCCTGAAGATTTAGATTTGCTGTTGGATCTTTGTGAAAATATTGCAGGTCGGACAATTTGTGCTTTAGGTGATGCAGCTGCATGGCCGGTACAGGGTTTCCTTAAGCACTATCGCAAGGAATTTGAATATCACATCGAGCACAAGCATTGCTTGGTGCAAGGCTGAAAACATAGCTGACGGATAGGTGAGTAATGATCAATATCGAAATTGACGGCAAACGCATCGCAGCACCAACTGGTGCAACCGTGATTGAGGCGGCACATCAAGAAGGCATTGCCATTCCACATTTTTGTTATCACAAAAAATTGTCGATTGCAGCCAACTGTCGCATGTGTTTGGTGCAAGTAGAAAAAGCACCGAAGCCATTGCCGGCTTGTGCCACGCCGATCACTGAAGGCATGAAAGTATTCACGCATTCGGCGCAAGCGGTTAAAGCACAAAAGGGCGTGATGGAGTTTTTGCTGGTCAACCATCCTCTTGACTGCCCAATTTGCGATCAAGGTGGCGAATGCATGTTGCAGGATATGTCGGTTGGCTACGGCGCCGGCGCCTCGCGTTATCAAGAAGAAAAACGGACAGTGATGAGTAAAGACATCGGTCCGTTGGTGTCAGCCGAAGAAATGAGCCGTTGCATTAATTGCACGCGTTGTGTTCGATTCGGCCAAGAAATCGCTGGCCAAATGGAATTGGGCCAAGCCTTCCGTGGCGAACATTCGGAAATTCTGTCGTTTGTATCGGGCACTGTAGATTCGGAATTGTCCGGCAATATGATCGACCTCTGCCCAGTTGGCGCCTTGACCAGCAAACCTTTCCGCTATAAAGCTCGTGCCTGGGAATTGTCGCGTCGCCGCTCAATCAGTGCGCACGATAGCTTGGGAACGACTTTGGCGGTGCAAACCAAAAATAATCAAGTATTGCGCGTATTGCCGATTGAAAATGAAGATATCAACGAATGTTGGTTATCGGACAAAGATCGTTTCGCTTATGAAGGTTTAAATTCGGCTGAGCGTTTGACTAAGCCGATGATTAAGCAAGACGGCAAATGGATGGAAGTGGATTGGCAAGTGGCGCTGGAATATGCGGGTAACGGCTTACGCCATATCGTCAATGGTGCTGGTCCTGAGCAAGTCGGTGCTTTAGCTACGCCAAACTCCACCTTGGAAGAACTCTATTTGTTGCAAAAACTGGTTCGCGGTTTAGGTGGCAATAATGTCGATTTCCGTTTGCGCC
>Ga0114977_10000092_pt1 | contig 58475 bp, 89 predicted proteins | sample S_130805_MF_Meta_FD_87026 | JGI IMG/M metagenome (GOLD analysis project Ga0114977, IMG submission 87026) | Freshwater microbial communities from Lake Simoncouche, Canada to study carbon cycling - S_130805_MF_MetaG | ecosystem: Environmental > Aquatic > Freshwater > Lake | place: Lake...
ATTGGGGGTGGTACTATCCAAGGTGGACAGGTTTATGGTGGTACAACCCATGATGGTATGGACATTCAACACAATCCATGCTCTATTGCTGATGTTTACGCAACAGCCTACAAAGCTTTGGGTTTAGATCCAATGTTCCAAATTAGAGATAATTTAGGGCGACCAATACCTATATCAGAAGGAAAGGCTTTAGATATATTTTGATTAATTATTCTTTATGCTTATTTAGTGAATTTGAAAATTCTGTTGAAGAGTCCACAAATAGTTTGCGTAGATATTCAACAGGATTACTTGAGTATTTTTTAAAATTAAATCATGTTGACTTAAAAGTTGTTCAATTTGATTGGAAAACAGAGCGTAATCAAGAAAAAACTTTTGAAAAAATTCCAAAATGTGATTTTTTATTAACAGCTTTATATGCATTAAATGTTTTAAATAACCCTCATTTAGCAAAAGAAAAGGTTAATTATAAAACTTCAACTTTTTTAGAAAATAAAAGTTCGTGGGATTATTCATTTGGAAATCTAAAAGAAAGTTCTCCAGAATGCTATATTCCTTACCCTTGTTCAAAAAGATTGTTTAAATACAAAGAAAAAATTCCAAAAACAATTCTTTTAGACGATCACAATTCAGAAATAGGTTTTGGAAAAGATATATCTGTACAAATAATGAATTGGTTAGAAGAATTTGTAGATAATGGATATAAAATTTATCAACTTACAAAACAAGGAGATCTGCCACATTCAAAATATATAGAGCCAATATTTAAATGCAATTATCAAGAATATATGGAAAAAACATCTGAAATTGAATCATTTATAATGACTCACCCAGGAGCTTATGAGAATTCTGTAATAGATATGGTTGCAAGAGGCATTAAAGTATTAGTTCCTATAGATCAAGGAACATTTAAAAGATATGATAAAAGCGAAGGATTTGTGCCAAAAGAAATAATTCAAGATTTTAATTTAAAAACATTTAAAAATAAAGAAGAATTGATAGGCGTTATAAAAAAACCATTTGACAATTCAAACATGAAAAGATACATATCTATGATGACTGATATGGAGGAAGTGGTTTCTATAATTGATAAAACTTTTCAAAGTATTTTAAGTAAAAACTAGGAATAATATGATATTGCATTTAAAAGAATTTTTTACTAAAGAACAATGCTCTTTTTTAAGTGGTGTTTTGTTAGGTTATTACAAAAACAATAGCCTTACTTGGGAAGGCAATGATCATCATTATAAAAATTCTTATGGTTCAACAATTCCAGAGTTTGAATCTATACTTGAAGACATAACCCCAAGAATAAAAATATTATTAAAGAATGACAACATAGTTAAAGTAAACAGTTATAGTAGAATTTATTTTAATGAATCGATTCTAAAAAAACATGTAGACAGACAAGATCTAGAATACACATTGAGTGTTTGTATATTTGATAATACAAGTAAAAAGTGGCCTTTATTTGTTGAGTTTGAGGATTCTGTTGTAGAAGTTGCAACGAATGTTGGTGATGGGGCATTAATTTTAGGAACAAAAATGCCACATTGGAGAGAAAATCTTGCGTGTAATGAAAATCAAATGATAATGCAGTGCTTTTTTCATTGGAAAAATATTAAGTAATTTTAGATGAATAATTGTTTGTTTAAAACGAACAATATAATATGGATCTGATATGTTATCAGGTCATTTTTGCGGTGTCTTTAGGAGGAAGATTTTATGTTGGATTTATTCTTGGCAACATCGATTGCCTTTGGTTCTGAGTCTGTTAATGCTATTGGACTTCGTTCTAAGTCCAGTTGTTCTGGTGGTGTTTGTTCGTCTTCTGCACCTGTTGCAGTTGAAACCAATAAAAAACCAGAAACAAAGGCTGTTATTGCTACGCAAAAACAATCTAGGTTCAAAGGACATCTTCGCTCAAAGAAATGTCGTTAATCTATACGAGACATGGGGTTGTGTAAAAACAGCCCCATTGTTTTGTAAGAAAAACACATACATATTTCTTACAAGGAGGTTTAAGTGCTTAAAGTTTATGACATGTTTTCGGGCATAGGCGGTTTTGCTTTAGGGTTTCAAAAAGAAGGTTTTGAAGTAACTGCTTTCGCAGAAGTAGATAAGTATCCTTCTCAAGTCTTGGCAAAAAACTTTCCAAACATTCCAAATTATGGCGATGTTACAAAAATAAAATACGAAAAAGATCAATTTGATGTAATAGTTGGGGGTTTCCCTTGCACAGATATATCTATAGCAAGCCAATCAAAGGAGGGCATATATGGAAAAAGATCGTTCCTATGGAAAGAATTCTTCCGAGCAGTTAGAGATGTTCAACCAAAATACTGTGTCATTGAAAATGTCTTTATGCTGCTTGGAAGAGGGCTTGAAACGGTATTACAAGACCTTGCCAGCATCGGGTACGATGCGACTTATACAACGCTCGATGCCCAATACTGTGGAACAGCCCAACGAAGGCGTAGGGTTTACATTTTGGGGGTGCGTGATGGAATCCCCGCCAATAGCGATATACTCCAGTTTGGCCCTCGTAGTACTAGAACCTGTCAACAAAGCGTTCAACTTGTCAAAAAAAGCTTTGAATGGAATTTTAAAGAGAGCATGTGGTTCAAAGAAACCTTTGCCTACTTTACTCGCCAAAGAAGTGATCAATTTGATGAATGCGGAGTCTCATCAACCTTAACAAAAAGAGATTATAAATCATTTACAGATTTAGTGGTATCTGATGGGAATATACGCAGAGTAACGCCTACAGAGAGACTTAGACTTATGGGTTTTCATGACCATTGGCATATTCCAGATGCTTCAAATACTGATAAATATAAATACAATGGTATGCATGTACCTTCAGTACAGTACATAGCAAGATGTTTAAAGGAGTATCACAAATGTTTGAGTTCTCAAAAATAGCAGAAAAATTTGACGAACACTTGTCTGGACAATTATATTGGCACAGCAATTTCGTTAATCATTTCTTGCCTGAGATTGCATCTGTATTTATGGCAGAAGAAACAAATTGTTATGATTTTGGGGCAAGCACAGGTAATGTTGAGTTAGCTTTATCAAGTATGATTAAATCAAGAAACATAGATTTTATACCTGTTGAAAAATGCAAAGAAATGGTAGAAAGATATAAAGGTGAAAGCGAAGTAGTTCTTGATGACTTTCTCAATATTTATATGGAAGAGTTTTCATTTGCCACATGCATTTTATCTCTATGTTTTGTTCATCCATCAAAAAGAGAAATGTTTATAGATTCTTTAAAAAATAACTGTATGATTGGCGGTGCTTTTGTGATATTAGAAAAAATGAAATCTAAAGGTGGATACTTAGGAACAGCTTTAAATAGAGTCACATGGCGTAACAAGATTGAAAATGGTGAATCTTTAAAAATGGTGATTAATAAAGAGCTTTCTTTAAGTGGTGTTCAGTATCCATTAAGCGAAAAAGAACTTGAAGGATTTGAGTTAATATGGGCTTATGGTGATTTTAGAGCTTATATTTGGCTAAAGGAGTTTTAAAATGGATGAAGAATTAGATTATCATTGTTCTGAATGCGGTGTTCAAATTTCAGAGTGGATGCTTAGAGATGTAGATGGAGTTACAGTTGACACTTGTTTAAATTGTGCTATTAAAACATCATTAATGTCATGCCCTGTTTGCAATAAAAATATAGGAATGACAAATGTAGATCGTGCAAATAGAATACTAGGAGATGGATGGGAAGAAATGTGTGAAGAGTGTGCAACTGAATTTAATAGAAAGAAATAAAATGGAAGATGAATTTATTATTACTTTTTTAAATAATAAAAAGTATAGAATTAAAGATGTTAAAAAAATAGTTAAAGATGAACCAAAAATTAACAAAAAATATATAAGCGAGATAGATGAAAAAATATGTAAGTGGAAAATAAAATGGTGAACATAAAGTTAATAATAAATAATAAAGTTTATTATGCTATGTGTAGTGATGAATCAAATAAACAAAAAATGAAAATGGGTATAACTTGGGCAGATTTACTTCATCATCTTGAATCTGGTCCATTTTTAGAAGAATCTGAAATAAATCAAAATAGCGAAAACAATCACCTAATAGATTTATCTGAAAGCTTAGATGGATTAAAGTTTTTAATTTTTACTTTTAAAAGCAATGGTAAAAAAATGTTTTCTGTTCACTGTAATGAAAAAATTTTGATTAGTAAAAAAATGCCATTTAATAAATGGAGAGCTTATTTAAGTTGTGGACATTCTTTTTTGATGGACTCATCTATAGACAGTCAAAATAAATATAAAAGGGTTTTTTGTTCTAATTGTTTGGAGCATTCTTATGATTAATGGTTATGTAAGAAAAGATAGGCTTTCTAAAATAAAATTAATTTCTGGAGGACTAGTAATGATTTCTTTAGAGCAATTAGAGTATTTGCTTAAAGATCTTACTGGAAAATCATATGATGTTTTTGAAATTTTTACTTTAATTAGAGGTTTTGATGGCGACATAATAAATATGGATATGATGGATACTATGGTTGCTGATTGCATGTACACTTTAAATACAGACGGAACTAATTGTAAACATGTTACTTTATCGCCTGTTGCCGAAGAAAAAGAAACATCTAGAATGATTATGGAAGGTGAGCAAACAATGCAGGAATATTATATTTCTGAAACAAGAAGACTTAAAGTTAATATTTCAAAGAATCTTAGTTTTGTAACCGAAAAATGTAATGAATACAAAAAGGCAATGATAGGTAAAAAAAATGAAAACAGATGATATTATGAAAAGAATTGAGCATGGAAATAGTTTAGCGGACAAACTAGCACATTATCTCAATTTTAGATTTAAGTATGAATTTGAAAAAGCTTCTCTTGAAGAAGATAGAAATCTAATGATTGATTATAAATGTAAGAAAAATAATAAAACTGCACAATTTAAGTGTCGTGAAAATAAATCAGACATTATTTATGAAGTAATGAGATTTTATTCTTTAAATGGACAAGATCATCAAGAAGCACCAGGAAGAGATGTGAGAACAACATCACAACTTTATATATGCTTATCTTCTGATAAAAGAAAAATAATTGTTGCAGAAACTGAAGCTGTTAAAAAAGTTGTAAATAAAGAAATGCAAAAAATAATAATGAATGCTGGAGTAGCAAAACAATATGAAATAGATTGTCAGACAACAAGAAATAAAACAAAAAGATTGTCTACAAGCAAGTCTGGAATTGAAATATGGTTTAAGGTAGACGAAGGAAGAGACTCAAGATATTACAGTAAAGTTTTAGTTTTTATTCCATATTCTGCAATATTTGAATCAATAACAATTGATGTAAGAGAAAATGAAAATATAGAAGATGAAAGGACTTGGAAAAATGAATGATGAAATCATGTTTAATCAAAGAAATCCACATGTTGTAATTGTTGATGAATTTTATAAAGATCCAGATTCAATTGTAGAAACAACAAAAGAATTTGTATTTAAAGAAGAAAATAAATTTTACAAAGGAAAAAGAACAACCCAATGTTTATTTCCTTATGTAAAAGAAGAATTTGAAAGAATACTTAATGTTGAAATAGTTGATTGGTTAAATCAACCTATGAATGGCGTTTTTCAAATAACAGAAGGCAAAGATCCTTTAGTCTATCATAGCGATCAACAAGACTATGCAGCAGCAGTATATTTAACAAAAGATGGACCAACAAATGCTGGAACATCATTTTGGATAGATAAAAAATATGGGTGTAGAAGACCACCAAGTCACCCATTAGAACATAGAGAAGGAATAAGCGATTCAGATATATATACACAACATAATCTTACGCATGAAGATAATTGGGAATTAGTAGATAGAGTTGGTTCTGTGTATAATCGCCTAGTTATTTGGGATGGAAAAATGATTCATTCTGCCACTATGTATGGTGATTTTTCTAGGTTGGTTCAACTATTCTTTTTTAATGTGAAAAAATAATGCCATACTTTTCAATTGTAACACCAACACATAACGCACAATTTCTTGCTAGACTTTCTAGATCTATAGAAAGGCAAACATTTAAAGATTTTGAATGGATAATTGTTCCTAATGGAAATGCCAACATTGATATTGAAACTTTGGCTTTTAAACCAAAAGTTATTTATTCTGGTTATCCAAATTCAAAATTAATTGGTCATTTTAAAAAAAGAGGGTGCTTTGCATCTCAAGGAACTATATTAGTAGAAGTAGATCATGATGATGAACTAACAGAAGATTGCTTGCAAGAATTATATAATGCATTTAATTCAGATGAGACAATTGATTTTGCATATTCAAATTGTGCAGAAATAAATGCTGATGGAGAACCATTTGTTTACTCTAACTATTTTGGCTGGAGAAATAGACCGCTTAAGTATTATGGAAGAGATCTTTTAGAACTAATATCATTCGATCCAAATCCAGCTTCATTTTCTAAGATTTGGTTTGCACCAAATCATGTGAGAGCTTGGAAAAAATCTTTCTATGATAAAATTGGTGGTCATAATGAAACAATGGAAGTTTTAGATGATCACGATATTCTTTGCAGAACATACATACAAGGCAAAGTTAAACATATAGATAAGTGTTTGTATATTTACTATAAGCACAAAGAAAATACCTGTTATGGTGAGAAGAATGCTTTTATTCAAGAAGAGACATTAAACATTCATGATAAGTATATTTATGCATTAGTTGAGAAATGGTGCGACCTTAATAGTTTGCTTAAGATAGACCTTTGTGGAGGTTTTAATTCTCCAAAGGGGTACAAGTCAATAGACATGCAAAACGCAGAAATTATACACGATTTAAACGATCCTTGGCCTTTTAAAGATAGCGAAGTAGGATTGATAAGGGCACATGATGCACTAGAACATTTAAGAGATCCAATTCATGTTATGAGAGAATCTTATAGGTGCTTGTGTCCAATGGGTTGGTTTTTAACTCAAACCCCATCAACAGATGGTAGAGGTGCTTTTCAAGATCCAACACACATATCTTTTTGGAACAGCAATAGCTTTTGGTATTACACTAAAGAAGAACAGGCAAAATATATCGGAACACCAGTAAGATTTCAAGGAAATAGAATTAAGAATTTTTATCCAACTGATTGGCACAAGACACATAATATACTTTATGTAAAAGCTGACCTTGTAAGACTTCCAGATAGAAATTTAAATGTAAGAGTTCCTGGAGAAGTCTCAATATGAAAATAATAATTAAAAACACATCTGGAGATTTTTTTTGCAAACAACCAGAAGTTGGAATTACAAAAAATAAAAAAGATGCCCATATATTTTTTTGTTTAAATGATTATCATGCAAATTTAATTTTAGAAAAAACAAAGCAATTTATTTCAAATGATAATTTAAATCTTGAGATTATTGATAAAACAGAAATTAATTTAAATATAGAGTAAAACATTTATGAAAATTAAAAAGAATAGACAAAAAAAAGCTAGAAGAATTATGCTTCTTGCAGCAATAAGAATGTCTAAAGAAATTGGAATTAAATTTGATAGAATTAATATGGAAGAAACAAGAGATATTTATATGTGCAAGTATGGCGTAGATAGTTTGATTAGGCGATTTGATATAGCGAGTATTGTTGCTTGATTATTTCTTTGGTGTCTTTGTTTTAATTCCAGATTTTTTATATTCATTTCTCATAGATTGTTTGTCATCTATAGCAAACAGTATTTTTTCTTTAATGCTCTGTGCGTGTTTAATTTTTGATTCATTCTGTTCTTTTGAGCTATCTCCCAATCCATTCATCATAAGTTTGTTGTATTTGACTCCAGCTTTTTTAAGTGCTTCTGTTGTGTCTTTCCTATTCGACTCAGGTCTGCCAGTTATAATGTATATTTTGTTTTCTTTTGACAACTCATTAACATAATCAATAACTTTTTTAATTGGGTATATACCATTACGCAATATAGTATTGTCAATATCAACAATTACTACGCTTGAATTAGAAAAATAAGCATGTATATCTTTTATTATATTCACATTAATCTCCTTATTTAATAAGTACACCGTGGTGTATTTTATATTAAAGGGAGCTAAAAATGAAATTAAATATACTTACTGTTTTATTTAGAAAAGAATTTTTAGAAAAACAAATAGAATCAATCCCAAATAGAAATGATATAAATTGGATAATTTGTAAAACTAAATCTTGGGGTGAATTGCCAAAAGAAATAGTTAATAATAATAAAAATTTTTCAACAATTGTTGCTGAAGTTGACTGCGATGAAATAAAAGAAAATTTTGTAGCAAAAATAAATTATGGAATGTCTTTTGTTGAAAACGGGTTTTTTTACTTGTTAGATGACGATAATATTGTTCACAAAAATATGATTTCTTTTTATGATACGCATAAACAATACGATATGATAATTGGAAAACAAATATATAAAAATGGAAATTTGCGTATATATGCACACATACCAAAACAAGACCACATAGATATGGGCAATGTTATATGCACAACAAAAATTTTAAAAGATGTTGATTATTTTAATAATGTTGATAAATCAATGTCATCATATGATGGGCAGTTTTGGATGCAGTGTTATTCAAAATTAAAAAAGGAAAATGTTTTTTTAACAGATGAAACTATATTTTATTATAATGGACTAAGATAATGGCTATAGGTGTTCATAAAATAACAGAAGATTTTGAATTATTGGTTTCTAAGTATACCAATGCTCCTTATTGTGTTGCTATTGATAATTGTAGCAATGCTTTATTTCTTGCTCTTTCATATGAAAACATAAAAGATAAAAAAATAAGTATTCCATCTAGAACTTACCCATCTGTTCCATGTGAAATAATTCATGCTGATGGTAAAGTTGAATTTTATCAAGTTGAAGGAAAAATAAAAGGTGAATATCAACTACTAGGAACAAAAGTATTTGATAGTGCTTTAAGATTTACATCTAATATGTACAGAAAAGGATTTACTCAATGTCTTTCTTTTAGTGGTCCTCACAAGCATTTAAAGCTTGGCAAAGGAGGGATGATATTAACTGACGATATAGAAGCTTATAAATGGTATAAGAAAGCAAGATTTAGCGGAAGAAGCGAATGTAGCTATCACGATGATAATTTTACCATGACAGGTTGGAACTTTTACATGCTTCCAGAAATAGCTGCTAAAGGAATAGGTCTTATGGCAGGAATAAAAGATCATAATGAAGATTTAGAATTATTGTATCCTGATTTAAGTAATTTTAAAGTATATAAAAAATAATTATGTTTTTAAATAAAAACCAATTGGTTAAAATAAAATTTAAAAGCATTGGGAAAAATGTATTTATTTCCAATAAATGTTCTATATATTCTCCACATTTAATTGAAATTGGAGATAATGTAAGAATAGATGATTTTAGTATTTTGTCACCAGGAAGCAGCTTGAAAATTGGAAACTATGTACACATAGGATGCTATAGTTCTTTAATTGGAAAAGGTGAATTTATATTAGAAGATTTTGTGGGTATTTCTGGAAGAGTATCTTTGTATAGTAGTTCTGATGATTATACTGGAATGTCAATGACAAATGTAATGATTCCAAACGATTTTAAAAAAGTTTTAAGTGGAAAAATTCATATTAAAAAACATTCTATTATAGGAACTGGTTCAATATTATTGCCAAATATAACAATAGAAATGGGTTGTTCAATTTATGCACAAACACTTATACAATATGATTGTGAAGAATTTGGTGTTTATAGTGGAAATCCATCAAAGCTAATAGGAAAAAGATTAAAGGAGTTTTTAAAATATGAAAAAAGATTTATTGAAAATAATAAATGAAGTATTAAAAGAAAAAGAAATTAAACTATTAGAAATTTATCCAGAAATGAGTTTGAGAAATGATATTGGTTTTGATTCTCTCAATTTAGCATACTTAACTGTTTTAATTGAAGATAAATATGGAATTGACATTTTTGAAAATGGTGTGATTGATACTATATCTGATATATTAAAAAAAATAAATGAATAACTTTATATTAAACAATACTGATTCAATCATTGACTATGAAATACTAGGGTTTATTGAAAAAATAAAAAATAAAGAAGACATTATTTTTACAACTTCTGGAACAACAGGAGAACCAAAAAAAATAATTCATAGCTATAAAACATTAGTTAAAAACATAAAAATTAAAGATGAATTAAAAAATAGCGTTTGGGCATTGACATATGACTATACAAAAATGGCTGGATCACAAGTTATATTGCAGTCTTATTTAAACAAAGCAAAAATTGTTAACTTATTTAAAAAATCTTATGCAGAAACAATAAGTTTAATAAAAAAATATAATGTAACACACATATCTGCTACTCCTACTTTTTATAGATTATTAACAAATAACATTTTTAAAAAAATAAAACAAGCAACAATAGGTGGTGAACCAGTAGATATTAATTTAATTAGTTATTTAAAAAAAATATTTCCTAATGCAAAAATAACAAACATATACGCATCAACAGAGTTTGGAACATTGTTTAGTTCAAATGATTATTGTTTTACAATATCAGAAAAAAATGAGTCGTTTGTTAAAATAATAAAAGAAACAATTTTTATAAAAAACAATGATAAATGGTTTAATACAGAAGATAAAATTGAATGGGTAGAATCAAATAAGTTTAAAATAATTGGAAGAGATTCAAATATGATAAATGTAGGTGGAGTAAAAGTAAATCCAATAAAAATAGAATCTGCAATAAATAATTTACATTATGTTTTAAGCTCTTATGTTTATGGAAAAAGTAATTCAATAATGGGAACAATAGTAGTTGCAGATATTATTGTTAAAAAAAATGTAGATAAAAATATAATAAAAAAAGACTTAGAAAAAACTTTAAATAGATATGAAATTCCTTTAAAAATAAATATAGTTGATAATATACATTTAACCTCTACTGGCAAGATAATAAGAAAATGAAAACAATTTTAGTTAGTGGAATATCGAAAGGATTAGGTTTAGTTTTATTGAAATCATTGTTATTGGATAACAATATTGTTTATGGAATAAGCAGAACTACTAATGATGAAATAGATGAATTAAAAAAAATATATCATAATAATTTTATTCATTTAATGCATGATTTAAGTTTATCTGAGTGTGTTGCAAAATTATCAACTCATATATTAAAAAATAAAATAAAATTTGATTGTTTTATTAACAATGCAGCGTTTGCATACGATGATATTATAACTAATGCAAGTTTAAGTAAATTAGAATACATGTTTAAAATAAATGTATTAAATCCAATTATGATTACAAAAATAATGCTTAGAAATTTTATTCTTAATAAAACAAAAGGAAACATAGTTCATATTTCAAGTATAAGTGTTCACACAGGATATAAAGGACTGTCAATGTATGCAGCAACAAAAGGTGCTATCGAAGCATTTTCAAAAAATACAGCAAGAGAATGGGGAGAAATTGGAATTAGATCAAATTGTATTGTTGCTGGATTTATGGAAACAGAAATGAATAATAAATTAACTATTGATAAAAAAGAAAGAATATACAATAGAACATGTTTAAAAAAACAAACAAATAAAAATTCAGTAGTTGATACTATTAAATTTTTAATTTCTAAAAATGCAAATTCAATTACTGGTCAAAATTTTTTTGTGGATTGTGGAACAATTTAAAAGGATTATACATGATACATGTTTACGGATTATGTTATAGAATACTAGACTATGCTAAAAAAACAGTTGATAGTTTAAGAGAAACTGCTTCTGAAGATTTTAATTTAACATGTGTTGAAGGAAGATCATGCAACTCAGAATCTTTTTTAAGTTGGGGTAAACAATGTTTGGAAAATAAAAAAATTCAAAGATTTATAACATCAAGCACAAATTGTCGTGGGTATGGATTAAGTTGGGCTATTAAAAATTTTAAACCAGATGATTCAGAAGATTTTTTTATATTAACGGATTTAGATGTTTTAGTTCCAAAAAATATAGATTGGATAAAAGAAGTAAGGGAAACAATGAAAAACAATGTTATATCTGGATTTACTTTAAATAACAAGAATTATGTTTATCCAAATTCTAAATGGAACGAAAACGAAAACATTTCAAAAAAATTATTTAGCTTAATAATTATGTCTGTTAAAACAAAAGAATACTTTAAAGTTTATGAAAAAAAATTAGTTAATTTAATAGATTCAGATATTATTTCAAATATGTCTAATTATGGAAAAAGAGATTTAATTGATTCTAAGTTATATCATCTTGGATGGGATGCATGGAAAGACGATAAGGAATATTGGGAAAATAAAAAAAATAAAAATAACTGGAACTTAAAAAAAGACTATGATGATACAGATGAAGAGCCAATATTTAAGGTATACACAAATGACAACTAAAGAATCGTTGGATCTTGTAAAAAAAATAACTCAAAAAATACCAAGCTTTCATCATCACTACCATGTTCTTTATGACATATCAAATCTTATTAAAAAAGAAAATATTAATTATGTTGAAATAGGTGCGTATGCTGGAGCATCAGCAGCATTAATGCTTCATAATCCAAAAGTAAATGTTATTTCTATAGACATTGGAGATCCAATAAGACAAGAAGATGTACACAACAACATTTCTATTTTTTTTGATTGTAATAATAAAAAAAGATTTGATTATATAGAAGGAAGTTCTCATGCAGAAGAAACAAAAATTGAACTTTTAAATAAAATTAAAGAAATAGATATTCTTTTTATTGATGGAGATCACCCTTATAATTCAGTTATAAAAGATTTTGAAATTTATTCTTGTTTAGTAAATAAAAATGGGTATATAGTTTTTGATGATTATCATTGCAATACATGCACTGAAGTAAAACCAGCCGTAAATTTTATAGTTTCAAATTTAAAAAAAGATGAATTTGAAGTTATAGGTAGTTTGCCAAACACATTTAATGCTTTTCCAGAAAGTTTTAAATCAAGCAATTGTTTTGTGTTAAGAAAAAAATAATTGATCTAGGAAATTAATGGGGAAATAATGCAATATCTCTATGAGATTTGGTTAAAGATACATGATGAAAAAAGCAAATATAAAGCATCTATAAATCTTAATGGAAGTTGTTGTATAGCTTTATGTGCTTCTTCAAATAAAGAAGCTATTGAAATTTTAGAAAACACATTTCTTTGTTGCGATACAAGACCTATTAAAAATAAAAGAAAAATAAAAGATTCGAGGTTGAAAGATGGTTGTTCTAAGTATATATTTCTCTTGCGTAAAGAAAGTATGAATAGCTATAAACGAGATTGTGGTCATAAGTAACTGGGTTATCAAATTCAATAACGGTTCTTTCCCAGTTCTTTCCCCGAAGCAACCACAACACCAGAACACAGGTTCAAAGACTGCCATAGAGTAGCCAAACTCTTAACAGGTGGCACGAAAAGTTTAATTAAGAATCAACACTAAGATCGGAGTGACCCCTTCTCCGCTTAGACCTGATAGAGCAAAGCACAAAAATTCTTAATTGATGTCTTGTTTGGTAGAGTTTATAGCACACCGAAGGTAAACAAAGAACTCTGATGCTATGCTATCAGGGTAAAGAAGGGGTATTTGTAATGAGATTTAAAGCCGATATTGACCTTAAAAAATGGGGCAGTGAGGAAACAATCAAAGACCCATTAAGAGAAATAATTTTGAAAATATTAAAAATGGATATTTTAAAAAAAACAAGCTGGCACTACCATTCTCAAAAAGAGTCTTATTTTTATATATTTTCTGGAGAGGTATCAATACACATATCTGATGGCGATGACTTAAATTTGGCTCATATAGAGCTTCTAAAGCAAGGTGATTGTTTTTTTGTAGGTGCTAATAAAAGACACATGATAACAGCTATGAAAGAAAGTGTATTACTTGAATCATCAAATTACGATGATCCAGTAGACAAAACTATAGTTCATTACTAGCAATATCACAAAAAATTTGAATAACATTCTTTTCTATAAATCCACATGCGTTTAAACAATTTAAATTTTTACCAATCATCAATGTTATTTCTATAAACTCAGACTCAGATATATAACCAATACAATAAGATTTTAATATTATTTTTTTAAAAAGTAAAAAGTCTTCTTTTGAAAAAATTACTGTATTAGAGTTGAGCAAATCAATTTTGTCTTTAAAATAAATCTTGAGTTTTCTTTTGCTTTCGCTTATTCTGTTTTTCATGTTTCTATCTTATGAGGTATGTTATGTCAAAAAAAACTAAGATTGATCCTACAATAAAACTTTTAATAAAAAGAAATCTTATAGAGGTTGTTGATATAGATAAAGCTTCTAGCTATATAAATGACCCCGATTTTGGATTAATCGAAAACGAATCTTCTTGGGATTCATCTTCTTTTACAAGTTTTGTCAGAAAAAAGAACACATTCTCGTATGTTATTTATGAAAAAACTAAAATTGTTGGTTTTTTATTGATCGAATCTGATCCAGATAGCACAAAAATTGAAAAACTAACGGTTCATCCTAAATATAGAAGAATGACTTTTGGTTCATTGCTATTAAATCACTTAATACAAAAGGCATTTAGTTCAAAAATAGTTGTTTATTGCAAAGAAAACGATAGTGACAGTATAGCTTTTTATAAAAACAAAAAATTTAAATCAAATCTTGTTAAGTCTCACTTTGGGAAAGATATAGATGCTGTAAGGTTTTCACTGGAGATAAAATGAAAGATAAAAATAAGCAATCTGTTAGTTGTCTTGGTTTTTGTGGTAAAAATTTTATGAGTATAGATCCTAAAACAAATAGAATTTGTAAAAAATGCAAAGAAAAGATGTATAATAAAAAGAACGAAATGGGCAAAAATTACTTTAATGAAAAAAAAACAGAGATAAATGAATAAACCAAAAGTTGCACTTATAACACCATCATTAGGTATGGGTGGTGCAGAAAGATGGATAGTTACTCTTGCAAAATTCTTCAAAAGATTAGAACCTTATTTAATTTTAAATTTAAGTGGTCAAAGCGATTCAATTTTATTAGAAGAAGTTCCAAGCAAAACAAAAATTATATCTGGTCTTTATTTAAGTTCAGATAAAATCATAAATATTTTAAGCGAAGCAGATGCAATTATTTCTTGGTGTTTTAATTTAGACTTAAGATTAAAGGATAAATTAAAATGTCCAACAATAGATGTTTCTCATAGTGACCCAACATGGGAAAACCACAAATCTTTGATTGATTACACATCAAAAAATTCAAAGTATCATGTTGGAGTAAGTAGGGTTGCTGCTTCAGCATATAAAAATAACAATTCAGATGTAATTTATAACGGAATAGATACAAAAAGACTTAAGGAAGTAAGAGGAAGAATTAAACAAAGAGAAGAATGGGATTGTGAAAATAACAAAGTAGTTATTTTTTTAAGCAGATTGTCAGAAGAAAAAAATCCTAAAATATTGCTAGATTGTTCTGATTTGTTTGATGAAAGTTGGAAGTTTTTATTTGTTAATACTGGCTCTATAAAAAATTATTTTAATTCAATTAAAAAAAACAATATCAAAATTATAGAAAAAACAAAATATGTTGGAGATTATTATTCTGGTGCAGATGTAGTAGTTCTTCCTTCAGACATAGAAGGAATGCCATTAGTTTTATTAGAGTCTTGGTTTTGTGGTGTTCCTGTTGTAACGACTAGGTATGATTCTTATGTTGAATTAGAAAATATGCATGGGGAATTATGTTTGTCAACAGAAGTAAGACCAACAGCACTTGAATTTTCAAATAAAATAAACCAAGCTTTTTATGAGGGCAGATGTTCTAAAAGAGTTATTCTTGCCAAAGATGTTGTGGAAAAAAATTATACTCATGAAACAATGATTAAAAATTGGGAAGATTATGTGTTTTTAAAAATGAAAGAATGTAATGATACGCAATAACAAAAAAAAATGGATATATATAGGACCACCAAAAACTGGAAGCACAGCAGTATCTTATATACTGACAGATGGAAAATACAAAAAAAATTATATTGCCGAAAGTTTAAGTATTAATTTTGAAGGAAAAGAAATAAATGGTCAACATACACCTTGGCCTCCTAAAAAATTAAAAACTAAATACAACAATCATACAGTTTTTATAAGTGTAAGAAATCCTTTTTCTAGAATAGTTTCCCTTTATAATCATTGGAAAAATGGAAAAAATTATGGTCGTGAATTATTATCAAAAGATAAAACGCTTGAAGAATTTATATATCTTGTTTTAAAAAAATCTCTTTCTAATAATGGATTTTTTCACACCACAATAACAGATTGGGTTTATAGATATGATTATTTTATAAAACAAGAAAATTTATACAATGATTTAAAAATGCTGAATATTCACTCTAATGATTTTATTATTCCTTTAATAAACGGAAAAATAAATTCGACAGATTACTGGAAAGAAGTACATAATAAAAAAACAATTGAGATGACAATTGAATGGGCAGAAAAAGATTTTTGTAATTTTGGATACAGTAAGGACATTAATGCTTAATTATTTTTTTGGATTTTTTGGTTCTGATCGTTCTGGTAAATGGTGGACTCTTCGTTGTCAGCACATTAAAGATAATCCATCATGCATAGGTTGTGGCACAAAAAAAGATGTACAAGTTCATCATAAAATACCAGTTAGTGTTGATGTATCTAAAGAGTTGTGCAGAGATAACTTATGTACTCTTTGCAAATATTGCCATTTTGTTTTTGGGCATTTGCACAATTACAAAAATTATAATCCAGAAGTAATTAGGGATTGCCAAGAGCATTACAAAAGAGTAAAACAATTTAAAGTTAAAACTTTTCAACGACCTATTTCTTTATGGAGGACTATTATGACTAAGTTTTTTGGTTCTATTGCTTTGGTTTTTTTGGGCTATTCAATTTATGTTAGCCATATGTATGTAGTAGAAACTAACAAAAATACAACAATTAAAGAGCTTTTTGCTGCTGAAAATAGAATCTTGAAAGATGAAATTTACGCAGAGCGAAGCAAGCCAACTTATGAAAATGGCTATAGAGATGCTATTTTAAGGGCTGGTTCACCAAGTGGTTCTGGTGCATATCGTGATGGTTGGGAATCTTGTGCAAAGCTTTATACAGATGGCTCATGGACAAGCGGATATCATACAGCACTAGAACAATTCGGGTGGAAGAATGAGTCTACAGCATTCAAAACCAATAAACCTCAAAGCGTATCTATGAAATAATTTTTTGTCTTTTTGCCCTCATACTGTGTATTAGTATGGGGGCAACATGAAAAAAAAGTCACATAACAATACGACAGTTGGAAAAATATCTGGAAGATATTGGTGTTCTTTAATAAAGAATGCAAAAAGAAGAAATATAAAAATAACAGTAACAATGCAAGATGCTTGGGAAATTTTTTTAAAACAAAATAAAAAATGTTTTTATACTGGATTAAAAATAACGCATACAAAATATTTAAAAAGAATTAATAATAAAAATGTATACTCTTTAGGGACCGCTTCAATAGATAGAAAAAATAGCGAACTTGGATATACCAAAGAAAATATACAATGGGTTCATAAAGATGTTAACTACATGAAAATGAATTTAAACGAAAAATATTTTATAAAACTTTGTAAGCTTATATCTAAAAGATTCTAATAGAAGAGTACTTAAATGAAAATAATTCTAAACAATAATGATTTGTTGAAAAAAAAATGTTTAAATGTAGATTTAAAAACAGGATTTAAAGTTGCCAAAAGAATGGGTATGTTTTTAAACACATTAAAGAAAAAAACAAATAATAAAATAGTTGGTTTGGCAGCAAATCAAATTGGCATAAATGCATGTGTATGTATAGCGTTAAAAAACAGTAAGCCTTTTGTTTTAATAAATCCAAAAATAATTTCTTTTTCTAATGTAAGAATTAGAAATAAAGAGCAGTGTTTAAGTTATCCAGATGTAGAGCTAGATGTATACAGACATATGTGGATTGAAGTTTCTTGTTCTAATCATAAAGAAACAATTTTCTTTGGAAATGTTTCACTTGAAAGTGATACTATTAAAAATCTTGAGAGTGCTGTTGCTCAACATGAAATATGTCATTTAAACGGATTGACTTTTCATGATTTTCAATGGAACAATGCCCCAACACCAACGGAGTGGAACTAATATGCAGACTCATTATATTAAAAATAAAATGTCTTCAAGTGACAAGTTTTCCACAGAACTTGAAAGCATAATATACAATATTGTTCCAATTGATTATTTGGTTTCAGAAGAGATTCTTATAAAACAAATAACAACAGAAGCATCTAAAGAATTTTCTAGCAGAAGATACTTGTCTAAAGAGATAAGAGACACGCTTGCAAATATGATAAAAAATCATCATATAAAAGAAATATATGGATCAAAAATTGTAAAAGCTATTTTTTAAAAAAATAATGTCAAAGATTAAAAATAAAATATTTATTGATGTTTTTATAATTATACTGTCATTTATTGCATTATATTTAATATTAGGTCTATTTCTTTCTGATTTAATTCATAAAGACGATTGTAAGTGTATTGGTGTCTTAAAGTAAGGGGTATTTATTTATAGGCAAATTTCTCTAAGGAGGGGAACCCTATGAACAGATACTTTGAAGTTTGGGGCGTTCCACCCAATCAAAAGAATAGGATAAAAATTGCAGAATATGAAGAAATATATTGGCAAAGAGCAGAAAAAAAAAGTGCAAGATTAGAAGAAATTGGATATGAAAAAATTGTTATTTATGAAAAAACAAGAAATGATAGTGTTGATAAAGGAAGCTTGTTGTTGTAATATTTTAAAAGAGGATTTATTAAAAAGGAAGCAATGTCAATGAACATAAATTATTTAGCACCAATCAATAAACTTGGTTATGGGGTTGTTGGAACAAACATATACAATGAACTTATTAAAAAAAATAATGTTTCATTGTTTCCAATTGGCCCAATAGAATGCGATGATGAAAATTCAGAAAAAATAAGGTCTGGATTAATTAATTCTTCGTCTTTTGATTATGATGCACCAAGCTTTAGAATTTGGCATCAATGGGATATGGCTTTAAATGTAGGAAAAGGTAAAAAGTTTGGCCTTACATTTTTTGAAATGGATAGATTAAAAGAAAAAGAAATTCACAACTTAAATTTTTTAGATAAAATATTTGTTTGTTCTGATTGGTCAAAAAAAATAATTGTGGATAGTGGAATAAGTGCCGATAAGGTTAAAGTTATAAATCTTGGTGTAGACAACTCTATTTTTGATGAAAAAGAAATCGTTCCTTCTAAAACAACATATTTGTTAAATGTTGGAAAATGGGAAATAAGAAAGGGTCATGATCTAATAATAGATATTCTTCTTAAAGCATTTACTCCAGAAGATGATTTTAAATTAATAATGTGTTGTTCAAATCCTTTTTTAACTCAAGAAGAACAAAATCAATGGATTTCATTTTACGAAAAAAGTCCATTTTTTGATAAAATAATTGTTTTAAAGAATAGACTTGAAACACAAAAAGAAGTTTTTGATATTATGAAAAAAAGTGACATAGGTATTTTTCCATATAGATCTGAGGCTTGGAATTTAGAGTTAGCTGAAATGCTTGCTCTTGGAAAAAACTGTATAGCAACAAATTATTCTGGACCTACTCAATATGCTTTAGAATCAGGTTGCGAATTAATAGATCCAGATGGGATTGAATTAGCAAACGATGGCAAATGGTTTGATGGTAGTGGCAATTGGGCAAAATTAAATGAGTCTTATGTTGAAAGATTTGCCAATAAACTTAAGTTGTTACATCAAAAAAAACAGTCTGGAGAATTGATTAAAAATACTAAAGGTATAGAGTTTTTTAAAAAACATACATGGGAATCTATTGCCTCATATATATCTGAGGAAATTAAATAATGAAAACAAAAATATCTTTTCTTGTTTGTTCAAAAAATATAGACGGCATTCCTGCTATAGCAATAGATAAAGTTGAAGATCGCTTTTATATACCAACATTTGAAATTACGCAAGAAGATGTAAACATAGATTCTTTTATATGCGAAAAGTTTAATTTTTTAACTGGTGGCAACGCAAGCTACAAAAAAAACATTGGCGATACTAACATATATATATGCGGAACTATTGTTGATGGCGATTATTTTTCTATTGTATTTGGTTGCTATATACCAAGAATATTTGAACATAAAAATATTCATTGGGAATCAATGTCTATACTTGTAGAAGAAGATTTTTTTGACCAAGAATACAAAGAACAAATTATTTCATGCTTTAATTATTTTTCAAGATAGGTATAAATGAATATCAAAATATCCATAGAAGTAATTGACAACGAAATATCTTCTTATGTAGATATACCAAAAGAACTTAGTCAAGAACAACAACATGCATTTGCTTTAAAGTTTGCTTCTACTGTTTTTATGTTGCAAACAGGTGAAATATTACCATCTATTTTTCAGTCTGTGGTAAGTTCTGGAATTTTAACTAATCAAAAACTTTTTTCAGAACTTATTATTAGAAAAATATTAGATGGTTTTAATATTGATGCAGATAATATGCCAATGATTAATCCTAGTGATGCTTTTTTGTTTAGGGAAAAACAATGATTGAATCTAGAGTAATAGCCGATTCTATTAGTGATTCTGGCAAAAGAATAACTACCTTTATTTGCACTTTTCCAAGGTTTATTCTTGCAGAATTTAACACACACAGAATGCTTTCAAGAAACGCAGCAAGTTCTAGAGCTATGCCCATTAAAAAGTTTATAGAACAAGTTGCTAATTTTCCAGTAATGCCTGTCTATTGGGGAAAAGATCAGTCTGGAATGCAAGCTTGGTCTGAACTATCACCTTCTGATATACCTGTTGCAGAAACTATATGGTTACAAGCAAGAGATGCAATGATTCATTGTGCTCAAGAAATGAGATCTCTTGGAGTTCATAAACAAATTGTAAACAGACTTCTTGAACCTTGGTTTAATGTTACCGTTATAGTAACAGCAACAGAGCTAGACAATTTTTTTAAGCTTAGATGTCATAAGGATGCACAACCAGAAATAAATTCTTTAGCACTTAGAATGAAAGAAGCTTTAGATGAATCAAATCCTAAAAAAATCAATTTCGGAGATTGGCACATTCCTTTTGGCGATAAATACATAGAAGAAAAACTTAAGATTAAAGATAAGATTAAAATTGCTGTAGCTAGATGTGCAAGAGTTAGCTATTTAAATTTTGAAGGAAATATTGATCATGAAAAAGATTATGACTTACACGACAAACTTGCAGAGCAGGGTCATTGGAGTCCTTTTGAACATTGTGCTTCTCCGCTTCATGATCCAAAAGAATCATCTGGAAACTTTGTTGGATGGCATCAATACAGAAAGTCTTTTCAACAATGACAAAAAAAATATGTTGGCTTAAATGGGAAGATCCTTTTGACCCAAAAGAAAAAGACTCTAATCTTGAAATACAATCTCAAAAAGATGGTTTCATAGAAAGTCAAGACGATGAAATAGATAGGCATTTAAGAGTTATAGTTGGACCTTATGGCACAATACCAATAAATGAAAATTCAATAACAGGCAAGCTTTATAAAATGTGGGTTGGTCATTGCAATTTTGATATAACAAAAGACATATCAAATACAATAGAAAAAGTCCAAGGGGTTGAAATACTTAGAGTTTGGACAAGATATAGATTTTGGATAGGAGTAGGCAATTTATTTGACGATAATGTTGTTCATCAAGAAATAGAGTCTTCTATTTTTCCTAAAAAAATAAATGAAAGCGTTTCTATAAATGCATTATCAAAAGTTTTGTCTAAAAAATATAAGTTTTGGATAATATATTCTTTGCACAATGAAGAAATAAAAACTTTGGGCGGTGAAAGTAAAGATGCTATATTAAATACAATAAAAGAAATAAAAGACATATTGATTATTTCTTGTAGTTGGGAAAAATAATGCCTAAAAAAATGCAAGTTAAAAAAGAAATAACAGATTTAGATTTCAGCAACGCAGTTAAAAATCAAGATAATATAAAAATAATTAAAAAAGCTACACTTTCTTATCACAAAATAATAGATCAAGACGAATTAAATTCTTGTGGATTAGAAGCACTTTGGAAGTCTTTGCAGTGTCATAATGAAAAATACAATCAAAAATTTACAACTACTTTGTATAGATTTGTTGATTGGGAGTGTAAAAGAAGGCTAAGAAGAAAAAAGTCTTTAAAAAATAGTTTTTCTCATTTATTATCTAACGATTTTTCAAATCTTCTAATTAAGCAAAATGATCTTTCTTCTTACATAAATGAAAAAATAAGTTTGCTTGACAAAGATTTTAGTATATTATTAAGACAAAGGTTTTTTGATGGTTTTTCAGTAAAAGAAATTGGGGAAATAAACAATTGTACCCCAAGCATAATTAGGTATAAACTTTTAAAAGCTATTAAAAAACTTAAGTCTATTTGTTCAGATATTTAAAAACAGGAGATTGATATGAGCGATGTAAGAACTGCTGTAAGTCCAGAACAAGTTCAAAAAACAATGGGTATTGTTATTTCAACTTTGAAATTTGTTTCGACAATTATTCCAGGCGAAGCAGATGATAAAATTGTTGCTGTTATTTCTGCATTAGCACAAGAACCTTGGGTTATTCCAGCGGTTACATTTTTAATTAATAAATTCGACAACACAAAACCAATTACTTCTGAAGATTTTTTACTCGCTATAAAAGTAGCAAAAAATGAGGCTTAATCATGTTTAAAAAAGCACTGTTCTTTTTTTTAGTATTTTGCAATCTTACCTTTGCAGAAAACTTTATTGTTCCAGAACAAAAAATTGTTGGAGCAGAACTTCCAATTCCGTTGGGTGAGCTTGTAGATTTATCTATAAGTCCAATTCAATCTGCTCCAAAGTTTTTAGTTTCAACCACATATGCATGGAAAGTTTTTGATGGCTACACAGAGAAACGAATCCGCAACTATGAGAATGGCGTTTTCTTTGGTTCTGGCATACAAGCAAAAAAGCTTAAGGTCATTGTTTCTGTAACTCATTTATACATAGTTAAAGATAATGAAAAGCTTTTAGAAGCAGCTATTAGAACCAATTTTATTTCAACAGATGTTTTTATTGGTGAAGAAGAACCTAGTACTCCAATAGAACCAGAAGTTGAACCAGAATTTGGAGAATCAAAATATCAACTTTCTAAGTTTGTTTATGATGGCGTTAAGAATATTAAGCTATCAAAATCAGATAGGACAAAACAATGTGCTGCTATTGCAACATCTTTTGATGGTATTGCTGCTGCTATTGCTGCTGGAACAATAGCAACACTTGAAGACATACTAAAGAAAACAGCAGAATCAAATAAATTTGCACTAACCAAATCTGGTGGAGATAGAACAAAATGGGAATCTTTATTTACAGAAATACAAGAAAAACTTTTTGATCTATATAAAACCAACAAAATGCAAACTAAAGAAGATTTTGCTATTGCGTGGAGAGAAATATCTTCTGGACTTAAGTTAATAAAATAGGTGAAACATGTCTGAACTATCAAGACTTAATGGTTGGGCAGGAAAAGACAATCCTTCGCTTGTTGAAAGTGAATTTAATTTAATTAAAGATGACGGATCATTTAAAGACTTTAATGTTTATGGTAAAAGCCAAGACACTAAGGGTAAAAAAATGATGTTGTACGATGTTGTTCGTAAAGTTCTTGGTAAGGATACTGAGAATTATCCACAGGAGATCGGGGATTGTGTAAGTTTTGGTGCTAAGAATGCAATTGAATATTTAATGGCTACTGAAAAGCTTATGAAGGGCGATCACGAAAAATTTGAACCTATATTTCCTCCGTATCTTTATGGTATAGGAAGAGTTTTAGTTGGTCGTGGACAACTTAATGGTGAAGATGGTTCTTTAGGAAGTTGGATGGCAGATGCTGTTATTAAATATGGGGTTTTGCGTAGTAATTTTAATGGTGTTCCTAAGTATGCAGGAAGCGTAGCTAAAAAATGGGGCAATACTCCCGGACCAGATAAAAAGTTTATTGAAGAAGGAACTAGTCATCCAGTAAAATCTGCTGCTCAAATTAAAACTTGGGATCAATTAGTAGAGTCTATTGTGAATGGTTATCCTTGCACAACCGCTAGTGATGTTGGTTATACGATGACACCAGCAAACGATGGCTTTCATCGTCAAACAGATAATTGGGGTCACCAGATGTGCTTTATAGGCGTTGATGATAGGGCAGATGACCCATATGCCATTATTGTTAACAGTTGGGGTGATGCTCATGGCCAGCTTAAAGACTTTAATACTGGCGAATCCCTTCCTATTGGCACTCTTAGAGTTAGAAAGAAAGATGCTGAAAAACATCTTAGGGCTGGTGAAACTTTTGCATACAGCAATTTTGATGGATTTCAAGAACAGTTGATAGACAAAAAATTATTCATGCTTATATAGGATTTAAAAATGTCTAAAAAAAAAGATGATGAACATTTAAAACAACAAATAGATTACAATGAATTTTTAAATTCAATTAAAGATTTAATCTTAAGCACTAATGCTTATAAAAATCAAAAATTAAAACAATTTTCTATAGCAAAAGCATCTTATGATGCTCCACAATCAGCAAGAAATAATGCAAAAAAAGTTTTAGCTTGGAAAGAAAAATATGGAAAAGAATGCAAAGGAATGACTGCTGTTGGTTGGGCTAGAGCAAGAGACTTAGCTGGAAATGCTATGTTGTCTGCTGACACAGTAAAAAGAATGGCTCAATTTAATAGACACGGATCTAATTATGAAAAAGCTAAATCCAAACCAGAATATAAAACTAAACCTTGGAGCATTCCAGCAGTTGTTGCATGGTTAGGTTGGGGTGGAACATCTGGTATTGAATGGGCGATAAGAACAAGTCAATCAATTCTAAAAAAGAAAAAATAATTATGTTAAACCTAGTTATTTTTTTATTGTTTAGTCAAAACATAAATAAAGAACAGTTTATATTAATAGAAAAAGATTCTATTTCATTTTCTAAATTAATAAATGAAGTTAAAAAGAATACAAAACAAGAAGAATGTTTTACTTGACGGAGAAAAAAATAATGCGGTCGCATAAAAAAATACAAGAAATATTAGAAAAATCAGATACAATTAAAAAATACGATGCTATTGGTATTATAACAATAATAACAATTGTTAGTCTTGTTTTTCAAGGTATAAAACTAATACAATATTGCAAATCTTCTAAGGTTACAGCATTAATAATAAAAAAGGGTGGACCAATTGTAAGAATGTTTATTAGAAAAAACTTGTATAATAAAATAATTGAAGCAAATGTTCCAGAGAATGATGCTAAAATAATTTCTAATACAATAGTTGATCTTATACAATCTTTATCTATAAGTGAAATAACTAGTCTTTTAGAATTAGTTTTTAATGAATAATTAAATGTTTTTTTCTTTTAATTCTTTAAGTTTTTTTAAGTGACCGTTAGAGTATAATGCCTCTGTAAAATTTTCACCTATATTTTCTAAATAATATATTTCTTCTTCGCTAATGTTGTTAAAGTCTATATACCAAGGAATATGTCTACAAGCAAAATTTCCAGACAATCTCATGCTTTCATATCTATATCTTTTTATTTTTTGATCCATCGTAAATGTCATATCTGTAATTGCTCTATAAACATTTTCTTCTTCTGTTGGATACCAACATATGCTTTGATGATCAAATACTGTTGCTTTGTATGGATAATGATCTGGAATGTCATCCATTCTTAATGCCAGAGAAGCTTTTCTATCATATTTATTTATGCATTCTTTCATAATTTCTTGCCAATTGTATGGCATATTAGGATTTAGTTCAAGATCTGCATCAGAGTAAATGTAATATTCACAATCTCTAATTTTATAAATATCAGAACCAAAAAACACCCAAGGACCATGATTGGCATGTAATCTTAAAATTTTTATATCGTTTTCAATTTCTTTATACCAATCAAGAAGAGGAACATATGTAGATTTGTTATCTATAATTGTTATGTCTGAATTGCCATTTAATCTAAATAAATCTTCTACCATTTTCTTACATGTGGTTAACCTGTTTATATTTGTTAAAAATATAGGATAATTTACCATTATTATTCTCCAACTATTTTAAATTCTCCATTAACTATATCGTACACCTTATCTTTATGAATAAGCATTTTATATACAATTTGAGTTATGTCTAATTTTGTATTTCTAGTTTCTCCAATTCCACCTTTGTCACTAATTAAAAATTTAAATTGTTCTGTTAATACTGTTTTTTCTGGTGGATTAAAATGAAAGTAAGCATTAATGTAACTCTCATCATTTACTGGTGGCTCATAATTAATCTTTTTATCTTCTATTTGATATCCTCTTAAAACTTTGCAAAAATCTATAACCTTTTCTTTTTTTCCACCAAAAAAAGCACCATAATAATAAGTGTATTTTAATTTACTGTCTAAAGGAACATAAGATTTTCCAGTTTTATTTCTATCAAAACCTTTTCCATTAGATAACCAAGAACGATTCCCATAATGTTCTCCACCAACAAGATCTCCCAAAAACCATGACTCATCAAAGTTTTTATCTATATTTGTATCTGCATCAAAATAATAAATATAATCACAATTTTCTTTTTCAAGCTTTATTATATTTTTAAATTTTGAATTTGTTCCTTCATGCCAATGACTATGATTTTCTTTTATGTAAACAACATTTGCATTTGGCAAATAATTTATTGGACTTAAGTCAGAAAACAAATAAAACTTTATATTAAATTCTCCTTTATAATAATGATTAAATTTTTTAACAAATCTTAGTCCAAGAGCAAAATATGAATTTGTGCAGACAATAACAATCGCTATTGTTTTTAATGAAAAACATTCATTTTCTGGAATTACTATTTCTTTTGTGTCACTGTATATTATTAATTTTTTAATTTCATTGGGTTTTGTGTCGCCAAAAACATCGTTTGATGCTTTTACAAAACCAAAATTTTGAATTTCATATTTTAATATTTCTGTTACATCTACATCTCCATATGTTGCTTTTTTAATGTTCATATTTTCCTTTAATTAAAACTGTTTGTGTGTATAATACATATATTAAAATGTTAAGGAGTAAATAACAATGTTTGAATTGCCTAATGTTAGTTGTTTTTGTCCAACATACGGAAGAACTAAACTTCTTATGGAGTCTGTCAATTGTTTTTTAAATCAAGACTACAAAGGAAAAAAGGAATTAATTATATTAAATGATTTTGATCAACAAGAACTTATTTTCAATCATCCAGAAGTTAGAGTAATTAATTCAAAAAAAATAAAAAAATTAAGTGATAAATTTAATGAGTGCATTTCTTATTGTTCTGGAGATTATATATTTGTTTGGGAAGATGATGATATTTTTTTACCTTGGAGAATATCTTTTTCAATAAATAATTTAGATGAAAACGGTTGTTTTCATACAAGACAAGCATTTAAAGAAATTGGTCATAAAAAAATTGTTTTTTCTGATAACTTACATCATTCTGCATTATGTATGCACAAAGATTCTTGGGAAAAAATTGGGTTTTACTCAGAATCTGATAGCACTAATATAGACACGCTTCTTTTTGATAAAATTAAAGATGAATATGGAACTATACACCAACAAATAAATAACGAAAATATTTATAATATATATAGGTATGAAACAACAAATCATTATCATGGATCAAGTATAGGTCAAAACTTTTCTGAAACCGTTCCAGTCTATCTTCAAGAAAAAATAAAAAATAAAGAAGAACCAACTGAAGGAATAATTATAAAGCCTTATTGGAAATATGATTATGTTGAAACAGCAAATCTTTTTTTAAAAAACTCAATATAACCCATTGAATCTAAATAAAAAATAAGTAAGAATCTCCTTTGTCTTATCGTTATTATGGGTGTATTTATCCCTGCTGGTAATCGCCAGCCTTACATACCTTTAAAGTTTCGCTTATCCTTGCGATCAAGCAAGGAATATGGAGTTTTTTTCATGTCTATTCAAGAATTGCAAAATTATACTGCTGTTTCCAAATACGCTAGATGGGTTGAATCTGAAAAAAGAAGAGAGACTTGGGATGAAAGCGTAACTAGAATTAAGGATATGATGCTTGAAGTTCATCCTTCGTTAAAAGAAGATATTGAAAAAAATTATGGAATGATTAAAGATCAAAAAATATTAGGTTCACAAAGAGCATTACAGTTTGGTGGCAAACCAATCCTTAAGCATAATGCAAGGATATTCAATTGTTCTGCTAGTTATTGTGATAGATTGAAGTTTTTTCAAGAGTGTTTTTACTTATTGCTGTGTGGGTCTGGAACTGGTTTTAGTGTACAAAAACATCATGTCGAGTTATTACCAAAGTTTTCATCCACTAGATTAGATCCAGAGACATGTTGCTATCAACATCTTATTCACAGAGTTGAAGATTCGATTGAAGGTTGGGCAGATGCTCTTGGCGTTCTTCTTTCCTCATATTTTGAAACTCCAATAAAAGGGTTTGAAAAATACAAAGATATTGAAGTTGGATTTAGTTATGTAGACATAAGAGAAAAGGGTTCTCCTTTGGGTTGTGGTATAGGTAATGCTCCAGGTTATCAACCATTGGAAAAAGCATTAGAATCTACTAGAGCATTGCTGAATAGATGTACTGCAAATGGACAAACAAAATTAAGAACAATAGATGCATTCGATATAGTTATGTTTGCTGCTGATGCTGTTATTTCTGGAGGTGTTCGTAGGTCTGCAACGATAGCTTTATTCTCTGCTGATGACGAATTGATGATTAATGCAAAAACTGGCGATTGGTATTTTACTAATCCCCAAAGGGCTAGGGCAAACATCTCTGCATTACTTCATAGAAAAGATACTTCTAAAGAAGTATTTGAAAATCTATTTAAGGCAACAAAAGAGTTTGGAGAACCAGGCTTTTTCTTTGCTGATTATTACGATGTCTTATGCAATCCATGTTGTGAAATATCATGGATAACTAGGCACTTCTATAAGAAGGGTAGTCCAGAACTAGCCGAGGCTTTGTCATTATATGAAGGACCAATAACAACAAAAGAGTCATGCAAAGATGACATGCCAGAAGATGAGGTTGGTCTTTCTGGTTGGGGGTTCTGCAATTTATCAACCATTAATGGAAAAACAATAACATCAGAAGAAGACTTCTATGAAAGATGTGCTGCTGCTGCGTTTATTGGTACATTACAAGCATCTTTTACCAGTTTCCCATACTTGGGTCATGTTACAGAACTTATCGCTCGCAAAGAGGCTTTATTGGGCGTTTCAATTAATGGTATGCAACATCACCCTAAAATATTATTAAATCCCAAAATTCAACAAAAAGGTGCTGAGATAGTAAAAAGTATAAATAAAAAGTATGCTTCTATCTTAAACATAAGTCCTGCTGCTAGAACAACTTGTATCAAACCAGAAGGTAATTCTTCTGCTTTATTGGGTTCTACATCGGGCATTCATCCAGACCATAGCAGAAGGTATTTTCGTATTGTCCAAGCTAATCAGATGGAAGCACCTTATCAGTATTTTAAAAGTGTTAATCCTCAAGCATGTGAACAATCTGTTTGGTCATCAAATAAAACGGATGATTGCATAAGGTTTTGTGTGCAAAGTCAAGATGGAACTGTATTGAAAGAACATGTAAGTGCTATCTCTATGTTAGAAGATGTTATCTCCACCTACAGTAATTGGGTCATTTTTGGTAAAAGTGAAGATCTGTGCGTTAGAAAAGAATTAAATCATAATGTGTCTAACACAATACATGTGCAAGACAATGAATGGGATTTAGTTATGGATTATATCTATAAAAACAAGGCCGATCTTGCTGGAGTGTCTTTGATTGCATCTAGTGGAGATAAAGACTACAATCAAGCACCATTTACAGCAGTGTATTCAATAGATGAACAAATAAAGATGTATGGTTTTGAGGCTACATCTAAAGCTTACGAGTTATATCCTAAATTTTCTGAGTATGGTTTTGATTCTTTGTGGAATGCATGTTCTTGTAATCTTGGCTATTTTGAGCCAATAGGGGAAAAACAAGAAGAATGGAAAAAATTAATTGATGCATATTCTTGCGAGTTTTTTAATTCTAATATAAAATATGCAACATATGCACTTAAAGATGCTTCTAACTTAGATCTTTGGAATAAATTAATTGATAGTTATTCTTCGGTTAATTATTTGGACATAAAAGAAGAAACTTCTACAATAGACATGCAGGGAGAACTTGCTTGTGCTGGTGGAGCTTGTTTAGTATGATGAGATCAAGGACAAGAAAAACAAAAAGAAAATCTTGCAGGATAAAAGGACTAAGAAAGGAGAGAATAAAAAGTGTTAAGAAGAGGAAAAGTTAAAGCTTTTGGTGCTCCATTTAATACAAAATATTCAAGTTGTTCCAATCTTAAGCCAACTTTATTTGATTGGGATGCATATGAATCAGACATACATGTCTATATAGACTATGCAATAGTTAACCAAGGACATTTGTCGCCAAAAACTATTTCAAGATTAAAAATTGGTTGGCTTTGTGAATCCAATGAAATTTATTTAGATCTTTATAATTATATAAAAAATAATACTCAAGATGTTTTTTCCAAGTTCGATTATATTTTTACATCAGATAAAAGCCTTCTTTCTTTAGATAGAAGATTTAGATTTTGTTTTTCTTGTAGTAATATACCTTGGACACCTAAAGATTCTTGGGGCATATACCCAAAAACAAAAATATGTTCTATGATTTGTTCAGAGAAAAAAATGTGTTATGGTCATCTTTATAGACATCAAGTAGCACAAATATATATGGGCGATGTGGATATTTATGGTGGTGCTTTTGGATCTCCATTTACTGGTGAAAAATACGATGGCTTTTATAAAAAAGAAAATGCATTAAAAGACTACATGTTTTCAATAGTTATACAAAATAATTTTAAGCCTCATTTTTTTACAGAACATTTAACAGATTGTTTTGCATATGGAACTATACCTATATACTTAGGCGATCCAGAAATAAATAGATTTTTTAATGGTAATGGAATATTGAAATATCAAGGTGGATTTGATATTAAAACTTTAAGTATAGATATGTATAATAGCAAGATAGATGCAATAAATGAAAATCTTGAAATAATAAAGAAAATGCCTATGTCTGATGATTATCTTTATCTTCAGTGTTTAGAAATACTTGGAGTAAATAAAAATGGATAAATTTCAAGTTGGAGATGTCATTTGTTTAAAATCTGGTAGTATGCCAATGACTGTTGTAAATTTAAATGCTGAAACTAATGAAGTTTTAGTTGCTTATTTTGACTTAGATGCAAATGTTATGAGGGATGGTTTTCCTCCAGATGCAATAGAATTTACTCATGATGCTTGGAAAATGAAGTATTGTGTCAATCTTGAAGAGGAAACAGACGAAGATGAGGACAAGTATTAATGCCAACATATCAGTATCAATGCGAAAATTGTTTGTATTCATTTGAAAAAGAACAGTCTTTTTCAGAAGAACACATCAAGAAATGTCCAAGTTGTAAAAAAAATAATTTATATCAAGTTTTTTCTGGTGGTTTGATGAATTATGTTAAAGGTGGAGAAACAATAGGTCATATAAGTGATGCTAATTTTAAACGAGAAGGAGGTAAAATCAAAGAAAAGATTGCAAAAGAAAAACAAGAAGCAGACGATAAACTTCCTTGGTGGAGATCTGGAAAAATAAAAGGCTTAGAGAAACAAGAAAAGCCAATTAATTTAGATAAGATATCAAACAAAAATGATTACATAACTAAGGGGAAAAAATGACGGAAAAACTTGTTGATGGTGGTCATGTTTATATAAAGTGCAGCAATTGCAACAAACCATTGGTTGATCTTTTGATTGTTGGTCCAAACGCAAAAAAACCAGATGGAGCACCGTTTATTTGGAATTGTGTTGCTAATTGTTGTTATTGTTCAGATAAAAGTTTTAAAACAGAAGTGTTTGGAATTTTTAGAGCATCAGGAATAATATCAGAAATAGATTCAGAAAATTATAAAGAGATTACAAGTCTTGATGATATTTTAACTGATGGTGACAATATTACTTTTCAAGTTTCAAGGAAAAAATAATGAACGATTTTTACAATGATCCAGAAATTGAAGCGTATGGATTTGATGAAAATGCAGAAGATTGTAATCCAGAAGATGCACAGTCTCTTGCAAAAAAGACGAGAGATATAAAAAATGAAACCGTTTCTTTTTGGTTAAAGATTTGTCGTGGAAGCTTTATGTCTGGAACAATATTTGATCCTTCTACGATCAGTTCTGAAGAACTTAAGAGATATGACAACTACACAGGACAGAATAAGTATTCATATAAAAAGGTTTCAGAAGAATGCTTTAATCACTATATATCATATTTAACTACTAAAAAAACTTCCTTTTTAAGAAATGCACAAAGAGGTTTGATATCATGAAAAACAAAAAGCCTAAATTTTTAATTAATGAGGTAAATTCATTTTACATTAGGATGAATGCATCTAAGCACACTATAGAATACATTTCAGAAAAGCTTGGTTGTGATTGTTCAGACATTATTGAAATATATAATGACTCAAAAAAATCTGAAACAAATTATCAGATTCACAGCGGAACTGTTTCTATGACTGAAAAACAATCTGTATCTGATGACAATTCAACAAAAAAAGATGACAATATAAATCATGAATTTTTAGAAAAGTATAAAAACACACGACACAAATTATGAACATTTGTAATTATGAAGATGATTTTATATTTGAAAAGCCAATGTGGATTGCTTTGCTTTCTAATGGCGAAAAAGTTTATCAGGATGATGGTCGCCCCAATTTGGCAGATCATTCTGCTTGGATAAGATTGGCTGCTTATCTAAAAGAAACAAAATTAAAAATAACAAGTCTTTACTTTAGATTTAGATCAAATATAGTATACCTTTTGCCAGAAAACGCAGAAGGCTATTATTTTTCAAATGGTATTATTGGGCAACTATCCTCTGATTTTTCTATAAGTCTTTTTGTTTGTGGCGAAATAAATGGTAACATTGCACGAATAAGAAATATAAAGATACCAGAGTTAATAGTTATGTCAGAAGAAGAAAGAATAATAGAAAACTTTTCTATAAGTTCTATAATTATGAATATATAAATATGGCAAAAAATAGATCAGATAGTAGCAAATACGAATCTAGGCATGGTGGTGGGTGGATTACTTCTGCTCAGTTTCTTGCAGAGGTTATGTGTGAAAGATACGCCAAAAAAAATGGCGAAGAATTAGTTTACAAGTTTTGGAATGTTGATTTTTGGAAAAAAGAATTTTTCAAACAACTTGCATTTGCTAAAAAATTGCTTCTTGTTTACGAACCCCATATTATTTCAAAGGCACTAAGGTCTAAAGAAGGCAAATCTGTTTTTTCTTTAGGTGCTCCTTGGTTAAAGAAAATAATTGAACTGGAACAAAGAAAGTTTAAATTAGCAGATACTAGCAAGGTTGTTGATACAACTGAGTTGCCAATTAGAAAACCATTCCAATCATCCAAATCTCTAATGAAAAAATTAAAGGACTTAGATAATGAGTGAAAACTTAGATAAGATTTTAAAAGAAGTAGATAAACAATATGGCAAAGGTGTAGCTATAAATGCAAACGAATTACTGGATGAAGAAAAGTATGTAATACCATTATCTCCTGCATTAAATTTGGGTCTTCATGGTGGAATACCAGAAGGCTCTTGGATTACATGCTCTGGTCATCCAAAAAGTGGTAAGGCACAACCAATATCTGCAATTGTTTATACAAACAAAGGCCCAAAAAGAATTGGCGATATAAAAGTTGGAGATATAGTTTGTTGTCCAAGCGGAACATTATCTCCTGTTGTTGGTGTTTTTCCTCAAGGCGTAAAAGATGTTTATACAATAACATTTTCTGATGGTTCTACGGCAGAATGTGAGGCAGATCACCTTTGGAACATAAAAACAAGAGAGCAAAAGTCTTATAAAACTGTAATGCTAAAAGATTTTATGGATAAAATATTTATAGGAAAAAGCACTAAAGCTAAATATTCAATACCAATAACTAATCCAGTAAATTTTGATGCTGCACAACTACCAATAGACCCATTTGCTTTTGGCGTTTTATTGACGATTGGATTTTTTAAGAAAAAAATTACAGCATTGATTGAAGATGAAAATCTACTTACTAAATTTTGTGACATTATGGATAAGTATGCATTTTCTTATTCTACTAAAGATAAACAATTGACTCTTGATATTAAAGACGAAATCAAAAAATTAAATCTCTTTAATAAAAAAACATGTGAAAAATTTATACCTTCAATTTATTTATACAACTCAATAGAAAATAGGTTTTTATTACTTAAAGGCATACTGGCTTTTGCTCATATAACTAAAAAAGAAACTCCTATTATTACAGTTTCATCAAAACAATTTGCTGAAGACTTTAGGTTGTTGGTTCAATCTCTTGGTGGAATATGTTTGATATCTAGACATAAAAACAATGAAGACAATTTTATTTACTATTGCTCCATTATTATTAAAGATAAAAAAGGGCTGTTTGAATTTAAAAAAGAAAAGTTTAACAAAATTGACATCAAAAACAATCTTTCAAGAAAAATAATTTCTGTAGTAAAATCAAGACAAGAGAAATGTGTTTGTATATCTATTAAGAATAAGAATGGTCTATACTTAACAGACAACTTTATCGTTACTCATAACACGCTAACTGCATTATCTTTTGCTGCACAATGTCAAAAGCCAGAACACGGAGCTAGACATGTGTATTATCTAAACATTGAGGGTAGACTTAAGCCTATGAATTTAAGAGGTATAGCTGGTTTAAATTTAGATAAAATGACAATCTATAGATCTACTCAAGATAAAATTCTTTCCGCAAAGGATTACTTAAATTTGGCGTTTAAAGCCATTAATACACACCCAGGAAGTTTAATTATCATAGATAGTGTTTCTGCTCTGTGTGATGAGAAGGAAATGGATCAAGGTATTGGCTATGAGAATAGAGGGGCTGGTAATAAGCTTTTTGCTGGTTTTTGTAGGCAAGCAGCCAATATAGTTCCAGTACAAAACTGTATGGTTTGGGCGATTATGCACTTAACACAATCTCAAGGAATGTATGGTGGTTATACAGAAAAAGGTTCTAGAACATTGCAATATCAAGCAGATGTGCAAATGAGAGTGAAGTCTGATAAACCTTGGAGTGTTGGTGGAGAAGGAAAAGACAAACAAATTGGTCAACAGGTTCATTGGATAATTGAGTCTTGTTCTTTAGGATCTCCTGGAATGGAAGTTGATAGCTTTATAAGATATGGAATTGGTATAGATAATACATACGAGGCAATTAATTTGGGTTGTCAGCTTGGACTTATTGATAAGGCTGGTGCTTGGATGACATTAAACTTTATGGAAAGACACTTGAAACTATTAAAGTCTGAAGTTTGGGATGATCCCACTATTAAATTAGTTAAAACTCAAGGTGCAGAAAAAATGTATAAATTATTGTTAGAAAATCCAAAATGGATAACCGCTTTAGAAAAAGAAATTAAGGCGATTATATCGTGAAAGTAATAGGTCTTGATGGTAAAACTTATTCTTGGACTTCTGGTAATGTTCCAGACCATGATGATGCAAGACATAGATCATCTTTGCATCTATTGGCAAGGGGCATTCTTAAGTCAATGTACCCGATGGACAGAATCTTGGAGGAAGCAGTGCTTCCTGGAACTGGTGGGTTGACGGCAGATTTTTGGTTGCCACTAAGAAAAACAATAGTCGAAGTTCATGGCGAGCAACATTATAAATTTATACCCTTTTTTCATAATACGATGTTAAATTTTTATCATTCTAAAAAAAATGATAAGAATAAAATAGAGTGGTGTGAAAAAAACAACATTTACCTTATAGAGCTACCATTTAATGAATCAGAACAACAGTGGCGAAAAAGAGTTGAAGGCTAGCGAAGAAGAAATATTTGACTCTCTTCTTGATGCATACGAAAATTCTATAGGTCTTCCTTCAATACCTAAAGGCTTAGAATTTACATGCATAAAATATCTTTATATGTCTAATGAAGATTTTAAAAAAATGTCTTCAGAAGATTGTGCAGAAGCATGTGTTCTTTTAAATAGTTTTTCATTTCATTTGTCTAGATTATTAAACAAAGAAAAATCTAAATTAAGATGGTGCAATGAACGAATACTAAAAGTTGTGTCTGGTAAATTAACGGAATACAGATACTTTTCTCCAGATGAAAGAATGGCATTATCAATTAAGGATGATGATTATGCTCAAAAAATAAAGCTATTGTCTGTAAAAATACAAGCAAGAATAGACAGAATAGAATATCTTCCGATAAGAATAGAAAAAGTTTCTGATGCATTTTCAAATCTTTCTTATAACAAAAGGAAAAACAATGAGCGTAATTTCTAGTCTTAAAGATGCTATCTTGAAAAAAGATTGGGATCTAGTCGATGCTGTTTTGCAAACCTTGGCTGGAATTTCTGTAGAACAAAGAGTTATTAAAAACAATCCAGTAATTTCTGAAAAAATAAATAATGTTGATGATTCACTGAATAAATTTATGGTTAATACGAATAGCATAGTAAGAGAAAAGACAGATGTTATTCCTGCAAACAATAAAAATGTTTTTTATGATGATAAAACATTAGATATGGATTTTGCAGAAATGTCTCAAAAATCTAGTCCAAAAAAATATAGGGCTGAAGTCGATGAATCTACTTTTTTTAAGTCTGCAAAGTGTTCAAGATGTGGAAGCACAATGAATGTTGCAGCAGAAGAATTTGCTTTTAAAAGCAAAGACAGCGAATCTTCTGGTTTTGTATGTGTTCCATGTATGAAGAGGGCAAAAAGATGACAGATGTAGGATCAGAAAGAATTATTTTATCCGCTTTATTTCAAAAGGGTTATGACTGCTTTATTGAAATATCAGATATAATTGACGAAAATTGTTTTTCTAATGATGAAAACTCGGCTATTTACAAGTGTTTTACAAAAATCTTAGATGATAAAGAGTCTAAGATTGATATACCAACTATAATTTCAAAAGCAGAGTCATTAGGACTATCTTCTTACTTCAAAACATCTGAACAGGCCAAATATCTTAGATCTTTAATGATTTTTCCTGTTGAATTGGTTAATGCGAGAAAAGCAGCAGCTAAATTAAAGAAGCTTAATATAGCAAAAAAGCTTTCATATAGTCTTTCTGATGGTGCATTATCCCTTAATGCAATCACTGGAGATGAGCCTATTAGTCAAATTATAGCTATTGCTGAATCAACCGTTTTGAGTGCAACATTTAAAATATCTAATGCCGAAGACCCAAATCCAAAACTAATTGGTGATGGTTTAGCTGAATATATAGATCATCTTGAATCAAATCCTGTTTCTCAACTTGGAATATCTTCTGGATTTAAAAATTATGATATGGCTATAGGTGGTGGTCTTAGACCAGGCTCAGTCAATTTGATTGGTGCTAGGATGAAAACAGGTAAAAGCTTTTTTGCAGATAATGTTGCGGTTAATGTTTCTTTAAAGAATATACCTGTTTTGATGCTAGATACAGAAATGAGCGAAAAGGATCATTGGCATAGGATATTGGCTTGCATGTCTGGAGTTAAGATTGAAGAAATTGAAAGCGGTTTATTTTCTTCAAATAGTAAAAACAAACAAAAGATACATAATGCATTAGATAAAATAAAATCTATGCCTCTTCAGTATAAAGCGATTGCAGGAAAAAGTTTTGATGAAGTTATGTCTTTGGCAAGAAGATGGATAATTAAAGATGTTGGTTTAGACGATTCTGGAAAAGCAAACCCATGCGTTATTATATATGATTATATAAAATTAATGGATGATTCTGGCATTGGCAAAAATATGGCAGAATATCAAGCATTAGGTTTTTTAATGTCAAGCTTGCACAATTTTATGTTTCAGTATGGAGTTGCATGTTTAGCATTTACACAATTAAATAGAGATGGAATAAGCAGAGAAGACACAGATGTTGCCAGCGGTTCAGACAGAATACTTTGGCTTTGTAGCAACTTTTCTATATACAAAAGAAAAAGTGAAGAAGAAATGGCAGATGAAAGTGTTTCAAATAATAACATTAGATACAATTTAAAGCTCATACCAATTGTTTGCCGTCATGGTAAAGGTATAGAGCCAGGAGACTATATAAATATTTCAGCTAATTACGAAGTTGGGAAGATAGATGAAGGCCCAACAAGAAATCAATTTTACAAAGCAAATTCTCCTAGAAATAACACTGGTTTTGAAGTAGAAGGATTACCAAATGAAATTGAAATCGATTGAAACAAAAAAAATGGAATATTTGAATAATGTTGTCTGCCAAAACATAAATTTTCTTCTTGATCATTATGGAATAAAATATAAAGATCACTCTGATTCTTTGGTTTTTGCATGTCCTATTCATGGTGGCGATAACACAACTGCATTGAACTTTTTTTTAAATGGTCATACAAAAATAGGCAATTGGATTTGCTATACACATAACTGTCAAAACCACTTTATAAATACTTCAATAGGATTTTTTAGGGGTGTTGTTAGCAATAAAAAGTTTGGCTGGTCAAAGTCTGGAGATAGAGTAGTAGATTTTAAATATATTGTTTTTGAACTTTGTGATATTTTAAAGGTTGATCTATCTCTTATAAAAGAGGATACAAAGATTGAATCTATTGAAAAACACGCACATGTTTTTTCAGTTAAGAAAACTATGCAGCCAACAAATTACACAAGAAAAATGGTGAGAGAAAAATTGGCTATACCATCCGAATACTTTGTTTCTAGGGGTTACGATCCAGCAATATTAGATAAGTATGATGTTGGTGATTCTATGTCTGAAAATAGAATTTTTAAAAATAGGGCTGTTGTTCCAATTTATGATTCTGAAAACAAACATATAGTTGGATTCACAGGAAGAATAAAGCTAGAAAAATGCAGTTCTTGCAATAACTTTCATACTCAAAAAGAATGCGATCCAGAAAAAAACTTGAGCAAATGGATGCATAGCAAAGGATTTTCAAAAAAAAATTATCTTTATAATTATGGAAATGCAAAAGAAAGCATTATGAAAAAAGGTTTTGTAATATTGGTTGAAGGTCCAGCAGATGTTTGGAAGTTTTTAAAGAATGGAATTGAAAATGTTGTTGCGGTTTTTGGTTCTTCATTAAGTGATAGCCAACAAATAATACTAGAATCTTCTGGTGCTACATCATTAGTTTTACTTTTTGATTCAGATAAAGCTGGAAGTAAAGCTTCTGATCAATTATCCTTGTCTTTGTCTAGAACATTTAAAATTATTAAGGTTTCATTGCCAAATGGAATTAAAGACCCAGGAGATTTGACTGATGAGCAAATAAACCATATATTTAATCCTATTTAAAAGGATCTATGCAAAAATGACAAATCAAAAAATAATTGCTTTTTCTGGAAAAAAAGGATCTGGAAAAGATACTTTGGCTGGATTTCTTTCTTATAACTCAATGGCACTATTTGGTTGTAGGTCTTCAATTTATGCGTTTGCACAACCTCTTAAAAAAATAGCAATTGATTTCTTTGGACTAGAACACCAGCAAGTTTTTGGTTCAATAGAAAATAAAAATTCTTTAACTAATTATTCATGGGAAGACCTTCCTCATTATCAAGGAGTGGGTCCAACTGGTAAAATGACAGCAAGAGAGTTTTTGCAAGAAATTGGAACTGGCATTTGCAGAAAAATGAATAAAAACATACATATAGATGCTTGTTTTAATATGATAAGAAGAGATAAGTACCCATTAAGTTTTATTACTGATGCAAGATTTGAAAACGAAATAAATAAAGTTAAAGAATTTGGTGGTATAACTATTAGACTAACAAGATCTATAGATAGCGATATTCATATAAGTGAAAACGAGCTTAATGATAGTAATATTTTTGATATTGTAATAGATAATAAAAATATGAGTAAATCTGAGCAAGAGCATGAACTTTTAAAAAAACTTAAATCTATAGATTGGATAAAAAATGATCATAACTTATTTAAGATCTAGTTCTGTAAGTTCTTATTCATGGTGTCAGCATAAATATTGGTTAACATACAATCTTGGATTCAAGGATGACTCTAACAAAAAAGCAGAAAAAGGCAATGTTGTTCATAAAGCATTAGAATTGTTGGCAAATAAAAAGCTTTGCCTACAAAATGGAACATCTTCGTTTTTTGATAATGAGTTAAAGCAAGAGTTTTCCACAATAGAAATATCTCCAGAAAGCTCAATAGTTGCAGCTTATGATCATTACAAAAATAAAAGTATACATGGATGGGAAGATAAAGACCTTAAGGATTGCGAAAAATGGACTTGGGATACATTATTGTTTAATAACGGCATGTTTTCCCCTCTTTCAAGAAAAATAGAGAAACCAGAGCAATATTTTGACATTGAGATTAAATTTCCTTGGGCTAAATACGAATACTATATAGACGATGGAACTGTTCTTTCTGGAAACCTTAGAATAAAAGGAACAATGGACCTTATAGCTAGAGTAGATAAGAAAACCATAGAGTACATAGACTGGAAAACTGGAGAAAGAAAAAATTGGGCAACAGGTAAAGAAAAAAGCTATGATGATTTTTATAAGGATTTTCAACTTAGACTTTATCATTATGCTTTAAGCGAGCTTTATCCAGACGAAGAAAATATAATAATAACAATTTTTTTTAATAAGTCTGGTGGCCCTTTTACTCTTTGTTTTCACAAAGAAGATGTGGCAAAAACAGTAGAAATGATAAGGCATGAATTTGAAAAAATAAAGTCTTGTCATTTTCCAACAAGAATAATAGATTACGGAAAAGATAGGTGGAAATGTGAAAGGCTTTGTAGGTTTCATAAAGAAAAACATGAAGATTCAGATCTTTCAATATGTGATTTTATGAACAAAGAGATTATACAATTAGGTATGAGTCGTGCTTATTTAAAACATGCGAATAAGGGCACTGTTAGCTCTTATGGGGATGGTGGTGGTCAATCTAATAGGGAGAACAAAGATGTTTAGCGATAAACTTACAGAAGAACAAAAAGAAGAGCTTAAAAATAAACAGCTTCCACGAATAGCTAATTATTACCCAATAGAAAAATTAAACTTAATAAAAGAAGAAGAAAAAATTATTAAAAAAGAAAGGGTTATGGTTTTTAATTCTTCAATAATAAGGAATAACTATAATTTTCAAGGCGTTATTTCTGGTGAAGATGTAGAAAAAATATCAAATGAAGTTTTTAAACCTCAAAACTTATTGTACATAGATAGAGATGTTGCAGAAAAAGATTTTAATTATAAACAAATTATACCATATTGTATTTTTACAAAGGGCGACCTTGTTTTTGTTTATGAAAGATCTAAGTCTGGCTCTGAATCTAGACTGCATAATTTGCTTTCTATTGGTGTTGGTGGTCATATAAACCCTTGTGATGGAAACAATGTAGAAGCAGTAAATAGTGCTTGCAAAAGAGAAATAATGGAAGAAGTCAGTTTTTCAACAGAGGATCAGATAACCCCTATTGCGTTAATAAATGACGATTCTGACGAAGTTAATTCTGTGCATTTTGGAGTTATATATCATATTAAGTTAAATCAAGACTCTGTTTTTATTCCAGTTGACAAAGCACTTTCTAATGGTACTTTTAAAACATTCGATGAATTACTTTTAGATGAATCAAGAATTGAAAAATGGTCAAAATTAGTAATATCAGTAATTAAATAGATTGAATTGTAAAATTAATTTTAAGGATAGAATATGAATTGGACACCATTACATTGCCATACGCATTATAGCCTATTAGATGCACTTAGTAAGCCAGATATTCTGGCAAAAAGATGCTTTGATCTTGGATATAAGTCGTGTGCCATAACTGATCACGGAACTATTTCTGGATGCATATCTTTTGCTAAAGCATGTTTGTCCAAAAAAATAAAGCCAATATTGGGTTGCGAATTTTACATGTGTAAAGAAGCATCATCTATTCAAACTAAAGATAATTCTGATTTAACGCATTTGTGTGTTCTTTCTAAAAACTTGATTGGTTGGAAAAATTTAATAAGTCTTTCTTCTAAATCAAATTCTCCAGAGTGTTTTCAGCATAAACCAAGGCTGCATATAAGCGATTTTTTAGGTAATACAGATGGATTAATTGCTTTTTCTGGACATATTGGTAGCGAATTAGCAAATTGTTTGTTTGCAGATTTTAAAGAGGCATATTCAAGAACTGAGTATGGTGAAATAAAAGAATTACTTAAGCCAGATTGGTTAGATTGTGCCATTAAAGTTTGTTCACAATATGTTGATGTATTTGGAACAGACAATTTCTTTATAGAAATACAGCTTTTTGATAAAGAAAACATACCAGCATCAATAGTAATTGCAGAATGTCTTCGTGAAATATCAAAAAAAACAGGCATTAAAAAGATAGCAACTCCAGATGTTCATTATGTTCTTGCCGAAGATGCATCAGATCAAAGAGTATTGCTTTGTTCTTTAATGGAGGCAACACTTAAAAATATTAGAGATAAAATTCAAAAAAGTGGTGATTTTGATCTTTCTGTTTTTTTTAAGTCTAATAAGTATTATCTTCCTTCTCTTGAAGAGATTGTGGCTTTACATGAAAAAGATGAAATAGACAATTGTCAATTAATTGATAGTATGTGTGAAAATTATTCAATGATTAAAGAGCCATCTATTCCAAACTTTGATTGTCCAAATAAGCTAAGTCAAATTTCTTATCTAAGACAGTTGTGCAGAGAGGGTTGGAATAAAAAGTTTTCTGAAATAGGATCAAAAACAGAGCAATACAAAATATATACAGAAAGAATTGCTTATGAGTTAAATGTTATAGATAAGTCTGGACTTTCTGGCTATTTCTTGATTGTTCAAGATTATTGTAACTGGGCAAAATCAAAAAATTGGCTTGTTGGTCCAGGAAGAGGATCTGGTGCTGGATGCATGATTTCTTACCTTTTGGGAATAACAGATGTAGACCCAATAAAACATGGGCTTGTTTTTGAAAGATTTTATAATGCTGGAAGAAATACTTCTGGTAGAGTTAGCTTGCCAGATATTGATTGTGATTTTCCAATAACAAAAAGAGATCTTGTTGTTGAATACATTCGATCTAAATATGGGGATGGTCATGTTAGTCAAATGATTACATTTAGTAGAATGCAAGGCAGAGGCTCATTGAAAGATGTATTAAGGGCACACGGTTTTTCTTTTGAGGAAAGCAATAGAATAACAAAGCATATTCCTGATGAGTCTGAGATATCTGAACAATTGCAGGAAATGAGAGATGAAGATGGCGATTCTTCAATAATAAGGTGGGCTTTAGAAAATATTCCTGATAAATTATCAGAGTATTGTAAAATAGATGAAAACGGAGAGATAACAGGAAAATTAGCAAAAGAATTTATGCAAGCAATAAGATTGGAAGGAACAAAAAGAAGTCAAGGAAAACATGCTGCTGGCATAATTATTAGCGACTTACAAATGGGTCAAATATGCCCAATGATTTTTGATAAAAAATCAAAGCAGTCTATAGCTGGTCTTGAAATGTCAGATTTAGAGTCTATAGGTTTAGTTAAGTTTGATATACTTGGAGTTGCTGTTTTAGATAAAATTATGGGGTGCATAAACTTTTTAAAAGGCAAAACAAATGAATGACAACTTTGAGGAAATATCAATTATTACAAAACTAGTAAGTCAACAGATAGCACTATTGGATTCTTTGGCTGAATGCAATTCTTCAAAAAAAGAACTCATTAAACAAGCAAATAAGATATTAAAATCTGTTGCAATATATCATGGTGGAAGTTTGTTTTTAAATAAAGAATTTTTAGATTCTGCTGAAGACTCTGATGTAGAATTAAATATAATTCAAGATAAAGAAGGTTCTGTAGAATTAAAAATTAAGGATGCAAATAATGAAGAGTAATACAATTATTGTATTTGATTTTGAAACAGGATCTTTAGATACACAAACATGTGAGGTTATACAAGTTGCAGCAAAAGCAATAAATAGAAAAACCTTGCTTCCTATTCCAGATGCAGTTTTTAATAGTTTAATAAAGCCAAGAGACTTTAATAACTTGCAAGATTCTGCTTTGGCAGTAAATAAAAAAACAAAAGAAGAATTAGCTTTAGCACCAGAAATAAGCGTTGTTTGGAATAGGCTTATTGATTTTATTTCAAGGTTTTCTATTGGCAAAAGCAATATAATGGCTCCAGTTCCAGCGGGTAAAAACATTCGTCATTTTGATATGCCAATTTTTGAAAGAGTATGTCGTGAGCTTGGTTATACAGACAAAGATAAAAAACAAACATATTTTAATAATCGTAGCATGTTTGATTTAGATGAAATAATGCTTTTGTGGTTTGAAAATAGTGATGATATGCCAAATATGAAGATGGATACAATCCGAGATCATTTTGGTATGTCAAAAGCAAATGCTCATGATGCATTAGTTGATGTTGAGCAAACTGGAGATTTAATTATCCATTTTTTAAAATTGCATAGATCAATATACCCAAAAGTAAAATTTAAAGACTCATTCAAGAAATAATAATATGACAAAAAAATATCAGTTCTCATGTGGTTGCAGTTTTCCAATTATTGGTGAGCCTTTATCAAAAGACTCTTTGCCATTAATGGAAGTGGATGCAACAAAACTTCCTTCTTGTGAAAGTGCTTGGAACATTTTTGCAAGAGGTGACACAAAAGGAATTTTTCAATTAGAATCAGATCTTGGTAAACAATGGTCTAAAAAATTAAGACCAAAAACAGTTGAGCATCTTACTGCTTTAGGTGCATTAATTCGCCCTGGAGCATTGCGTTCTGTTGATGATAAAGGCGTTAGTATGACAGCACACTATTGCAGGATTGTTAATGGAGAAGAACAAGTTTCTTCTTATCATCCTGTCGTTGACGAAGCCCTTAAATCTACATATGGATCACTTGTTTTTCAAGAACAAGCTATGGAGCTTTCTAAGGTTGTTGCTGGATTTACGCTACAAGAAGCAGACATTCTTCGTAAGGCAATGGGTAAAAAATCATCAAGCGAAATGGCTAAATGCAAAAAGTTATTTATTGATGGTTCTAAAAAAATGAATGTTGTTTCTGAAATTCAAGCAGAAGAAATATTTGGTTGGATTGAACAAAGTCAAAAATACTCATTTAATAAAAGCCATGCTTGTTCATATGGCTTGCTTACATACAATACGGCATATTTAAAAAGCCATTTTCCTGTTCAGTTTTTTACAAGTTGGTTATTCTATGCAAAAGATAAGGCAGACAGTCTTTTAGAAATATCTGATCTTATTGATGAAGCTAAAAAGTTTAATGTGGACATTGAATTACCAGACATAACTGTATTAAATAGTAATTTTTATACAAATGGAAAAACTATATGGTTTGGTATTACTGACATTAAAGGCATTGGAATGTCGCAGTTTGAAAAAATAAAAAAATCTATACAAAATTACCCAACAAAAATAAAAAGTTGGGAAGAATTTGTTATTAAGCTTTCTGATGATATGCCAACTTCAAGTTTGGAAAAACTTATATCGGTTGGTGCTTTTAGAAAATATGGAAGTAATAGGCAGAAGCTTTTAGCTGATCTTAACTGTTGGACACAACTTACAGATAAAGAAAGGTCTTGGATAAAAGAAAATGTTGAAATTACAAATATTGCAGATATGGTTTTAAAGTCAGCAAAAACAAAAAAAGATGGCGGTGCGTGTTGTATTTCTAAGCGTGTTGACATACTTACAAGTTTGGCAAATAGTATAATAAATCCACCTTCTCCTTTGGTTGATATTCCTTCTTGGGTTATTTGGATAGAAAAACAGTCATTAGGCATTGCTTTGACATATAATGCTACAGATTCATGCGATACTAGTAGTTCAAATACAACATGTAAAGAATACTTAGATGGAAAAAGTGGATATATGGTTTTTGGTGTTGAAATAAGAAGGTGTAAAGAAGTTGTTACAAAGGCTGGAAAAACACCAGGATCAAAAATGTGTTTTCTTTCAGTATCTGATCCAACAGGAAAAATAGACGATGTTATCTGTTTTCCAAATCCGTACAAAGAAATAGGTTCTTTGTTGAAAGAGGGAAACACAGTCTTGATTCAAGCAGAACGAGACAAAAAAAGTGAATCTCTTTTGGTTAAAAAAGCTTTTCAAATTTAGGAGTTTATTATGAATGTTTGTTCTTTTCTTGGTAAGTTAACTAGAGATCCAGAGTTGGTAAATTTAAACAATGGAAAATCCGTTGTTAATTTTTGCATATCAGTAAGGAATCCATCAAAGAATCAAGAAAAACCAGAAATGACATTTATAGATTGTGTTGCTTGGGAAAAAGCAGCAGATCTTATATATAAATATTTTAAAAAAGGATCAAAAATATTAGTTAATACTTCAGCAAAAACTGAAACATGGACAGACAAAGAAAGTGGTAAAAATAGACACAAAATTAAATTTGTTGTGCAAAAGTTTTGGTATATTGATGAAAAGACTAATGCAGATGAAGAATTAAAAATTTCTAGTCAAGAAGAATTTTCTACCGAATGGCTATAAACAAAAATGTCAAAAAAAAGAATATTGTTATGCGGTGAATCAACATCAATAAGTTCTGGTTATGCAAATTATGGATTGCAGATCATGAACAGGCTACACGAAACTAACGAATTTGAGCTTGGGGAAATAGCTGCATTTCCAAAAAACCCAAATGCTCATTTAGATGTTCCTTGGGTTGTTTACTCAAGAGATAAAAGTGGAAATCCATTAAAAGATCCGAAAGATATTTTTGAAAGTGTTATTTATGACTTTAAACCAGATATTGTTTGGTCTTTTAGAGATCCTTGGGTAGATGACTTTATAGGTTTATCTCCATTTAAAAAAAAGTATCATTGGGCTTATATGCCAACCATTGATGCTGTGCCTCTAGATCCTCATTGGATTTATGCTATTTCAAAAGCTGATTCTGTTTTTACATATTCCGATTGGGCGTTAGAAATACTTAGAAAAAATTATCCAAATATAAACGCTATATCTTCAGCTTCTCCTGCTGGAGATGATATTTTTGTTGTTGAAAAAGACAAAAGAAAATTTAAAGAAAAAAATGGAATTAATCCAGACTGCTTAATTATAGGCACAGTAATGAGGAATCAAAGAAGAAAGCTTTATCCAGATCTTTTTGATGCTTTTGAAATGCTTTTAAAGCAAGCCCCAAAAGAAATGTCTTCAAGGTTAATTCTTTATGTTCATACAACATATCCTGATCTTGGTTGGGATATACCTAAACTAATATCTGAAAGACCAAGTATTTCCAACAAAGTTTTTTTCAACTATGTTTGTAGTTCATGTTCTAGAATTTCTATTCTAAATTTTAGTGGTTCATTAATTGGTTGCAACTACTGTAAATCTGATACATGTATTTTTCCTACTACTAAAAATGGGGTAAAAAGAGAATCTATGCTGGCGGTGTATAGCTTAATGGATCTATATGTTCAATATTCTTGTGCAGAAGGATTTGGTATGCCATTAGTTGAAGCTGGATCTTGTGGTGTTCCTGTTTGTGCCACAGACTATAGTGCAATGTCAGATATAGTGAGAAAACTTGATGGATATCCTATAAAAGTACAAAGAATGTTCTATGAACCAGAAACGCACAGAAAATTAGCTCTTCCAGACAATCAAAATTTTGTTGATATTTGTATTAAACATTTTCAACAACCAGAAACGATTAGAAAATACAAAAGCCTAAAAATATCTAATCTAACAAAACAAAAATATAATTACGATGATGTTGCAAAAAAACTTTCAAAGCATTTTAATACTATACCTAAAACAAATTCTTGGGAATTACCAAAAAATATTTTAGATATTCCAGAATACGAAGAAAAAAGTTCTTCATCTGATTTTTTAAAAAAAATACTTGGACAAATATATAAAGATGATGATTTTTTGTTTTTAAAATATTTAAAAATTCTTAATTACAGTATGGCAAGTAGGAAATCTGTTTACGATGAGGTTGTTGAAAAAATAAATGAATATAATAATCTAGAACTAGAAAGAAAATAATATGAATGTTTTATATATAGGAAACTATAGGGATGGCACTGGTTATGGTCAAGCAGCAGAAGATTACATTCTTTCTTTAGATTCTGTTGGTGTTAATGTTGTTTGTAAACCATTAATGTTTAATAATAATAAGCACATTCCTCACAAAAGAATTATTGAAATTGAAAAAAGAAAGTCTGCTAATTTTGACATTGTTATTCAGCACACATTACCAATTCACATGCAATATGACTCAAGATTTTTTTTAAATGTTGCACTATTCTCTCATGAAACAGATTCTTTTATTATGTCTGGATGGAAAGAAAAAATAAATAATATGGACATGTGTATCGTGTCAAACAATGATAACTTAAAATCTTGTATAAAAAGCGACATAAAAATACCCACACATGTTGTTCATCAAGGAAGAGATTTTTCTATTTATAATAAAAAATATAAAAAACTCGAAGAAATAACAAACAATACATTCTCAAATGACTTTATATTTTATACGATAGGTGAAAAAACAAGAAGGAAAAATTTAACATCTCTTTTAAAGGCTTACTTCTTAGAATTTAGAGAAAATGAATCTGTCTGCTTAATAGTAAAAACAGATGGTTCTGAAGAAGATGAATTTTTTAAATATTGCAAATCAATTGCTTCTGGTTTGAATATAGTTAATCACACAAGAGTTTTTTTGATTTCAAAAAGACTTACAGATAATGAAATTTTTAGACTACACTCATCCTGTCATGCTTTTGTTCAATCTTCGTATGGTGAAGGTTGGAGTATTCCAGCTTTTGATGCATTGGGTTTTGGCAAAACACCAATAGTTACCAATTGCACTGGCTACAAAGAATATTTAGATGAATCTGTGGCTTGGATGGTTGATTGCCATAAAGAACCAGTTTTTAATACAGATAGATTAGACAGTGGTATGATGCATGGTTCTGAATTTTGGTGGTCAATAGATATAAACGAATTAAGGAAAAAAATGAGGGAATGCTATGAGGAAGAAGGACAAAGAGAAAAAAGGAAAGAAAATTCTTTGGATAGAGCGTATGAATTTTGTCACGAAAAAATCGGTGAAAACTTTTTAAAGGTGCTAAAAAAATGCCTCCAAGAAAAAAAAAGCAGAACTGGGTAGATATAACCAATTACAAAGAAGAACAACCAGAAACATCATGGCAACAAGATAGAGATAAATCCGTAGAGGAAGAAACAAAAAATCAAATAAAGGGAAAAACAAAAAATCAAGAAATATATATAGAGGCAATTGAAAGAAGTACTTTGACAATTTGTTCTGGTCCTGCTGGTGCTGGTAAAACATTTATTGCTTGTGGCGTTGCTGCTGGCTTGATGATGCAAAAAAAGATAGAAAAAATAATAATTGCTAGACCTTTAATTGAATGTGGTCAAAAAATAGGTGCATTTCCAGGAGACTTAAAAGAAAAAACAGAGCCATTTATGGTTGCTATGCTAGAAGCACTTGGTGCTTTTTTAACAAAAACAAAAATGAAAGCTATTAGAAATGATCAATTATTAGAAATATGTCCTCTTGAATTAATGAGGGGAAGAACTTTTCATGACTCTATGATTATTTTAGATGAAGCACAAAATGCCACAAGAAGGCAATTAAAAATGTTTTTGACTCGTTTTGGTCAAAACTCTAAGGTTGTAGTGTGTGGAGATCACACCCAAACAGATCTGCCTCATTATGAAGGAAACACTATGGAATGGATTTTATCTAGGTTGGATCATAAAGATATTGCTAAAGTCATGCTGACTGGAGATGATATACAAAGACATGGTTTAATTAAGTACATCATCGAACAGTTGGGAGAATAAATGCATCCTGCTATGAATAGTATCTTAAGGCAAGCAACCAGAAAAGATACGGATAGGCTTAACATTATAACTTTTTCTACGCATGAAAGATATCAGTCGAATATGGCTGATGTTGATGCTAATTTTTGGGTTATAAATAATAAAAATATAAAACTTTGGAATGAAGTTTATGCAAAATTACCAAATAATCACATACTTCTAAATGATGTTGAAAGTATTTTAGATATACCATTTTATCTTGATTTAGATATTGTTTTGACACACGAAAGATTTATGCAATATGACTTTGGTGTTCAGATAGCAAAGTATTTTCATCTTCCTATTGTGTGCTTAGAACACATATGTATGACACCACAAAGAGAATCGCTTAAGAAGAAAATTGGAAACACAAATGTTTTTATATCAAAATATTCTTCTGATTCTTGGGGCATTGGACCTAACTCAAAAGTAATTCATCACGGAGTTAACACAAATGATTTTTGCAATAAAAAAATAAAAAGAGAAAATAATATACTAAGCGTTGTAAATAGGTGGGTAGAAAGAGACTATGAGTGCGGTTATTATTTGTGGGAAAGAGTTACATCTGGTTTACCAACAGTCGTTGTTGGAGATAATCCTGGTCTTTCATCTCCATGCAATAATGTGGAAGAACTTGCACTAAAATACAACAGGTCAAGTATATTTTTAAATACATCTATATTTAGTCCTATACCAACTACTTTATTAGAAGCAATGTCATGTGGTTCTTGTGTTGTAAGTACATCAAATGATATGATTTCAAAAATAATAGATCATGGTGTTAATGGATTTATTTCCAATGATCCAGAAGAAATTACAAAAATACTGAAGTATTGCATGAGCGATGAGTCTATGTGCAGGAGAATTGGTGAGAATGCAAGAAAAACAATTTTAGAAAAATTCTCATTAAATGCGTTTACTTCTAATTGGAATAATCTACTTCGACAATCACTAGAAAAGAATTGGTGGGAATTATGAGATTGAATATTGAGATACCATGCTTTAAATTTGATTCAACTGATTTAAATTCAAGAAACATTTGTCCTTTCCCTATTGAGGAACTTGAAGGGTTTGAATATTGTCATTATAAAAATTTAGAAAAAATAGTTGATGATGGAGAATTAGATCACATATCTTGCAAAAATGTAATAAATTTTATAAACTACAAAGAATTAGAACAAACATTGATAGGTTGGTTTAAAAAATTAAGGCATGGAGGCACTATGCTTCTATTGTTTGAAGACTTAATAGAATTGTGCAGACTTGTGACTGTCGGCAAAATAAAAGAAGAAATGGCACAAGAATTAATATATGGAAAGCAATTTAATGATATTATAATAAAGAAGTCGGGAACAACCATTGCTGAAATAAAAAGAATTTTTGTTCAAAATGGTATGTTTATAGAAACAATTAAGATAGAAGGCTTTTATTGTTGTATCACATCTAGGAGAATATAATGGATCATCCGCTTATTACTTCATGCAAAGATTGTATTTTTTGTTCTTATGATGACAAGATGGTTCAAGTTGGATGCTTGCAAAATAAGATAGAAAAAATAAAAGATAAAAAATTCAAAATAGAAATTGAAAAAACAGAAGATAGAGAATTTTTTGTAATTAAAGATCATATATGCAACACACATAGAAAACAAAGTTTTTTAAAAGATTTAACAATAGATGAGGCTATTGCAAAAGCCAAAAAAGATAGCGGTATTAAATTGGGTTGTTTTGTTATGATTGATTTTTTTGACGAAGAAAAAATAAAGAGAACTCTTGACAGCATTGTTTTTCAGTCGAGGCAATTTCATGAAGTTGTTTTTTGTATAAACAACAGCATTAAAATTTCTCAAGTTTTAAAGATTATAAATAATAAAATGGAATCTGATGGATTAGAAGAATTTCCATTCAAGTGGGTTATTAAATCTATTATTGATGATTCATATTCTGGAATGCTAGCAGTCAATTTGTCTTGGAACTCTTCGCAATGCACATTTTTTTCATGTTTTAAATTTGGTTTTAGCATTCCTAAAGAGTTTTCCGAAGAAATTAATTTTGCATTAACTGAATCTTTAGAGAAATTTCTTTTGCTTGATGGCATTGATTCTGATGAAAATGGACTAACGATTCAAACATATATATTTAATATATTAAAAGGCAACGAAGAAGGAGTTGCTGAAGATGGAACATTTGTAAAAACAATATCTGAAAAAATAGTGTTTGTTGCAAAGGATCAAAATCTTTTAAGCATGATTAAGAAATGTGAGGAAATATGTCCATCAATGAGCCAAAAATAACTGTCGTAATACCAAGCCATAATCATGAGATGTGGATAAAGGATTGTTTAGATAGCGTTATTAATGATACATATACAAACAAGCAGATAGCTGTTGTTGATGATGGTTCCTCTGATAATTCTGCCAATAAAATATTCAATCTTATTTCATCAAGTAAAGAATTTGTTTCTAATTCTATTCATGGTATAGAAGGCACTTATTTAGATAGTGGCGTAAAAATTAGATTTGTTTCTACAACGGATTCTGTTGGTCCATCTGCTGCAAGAAACATAGGCATGAAACTTTTTTATGAAGATACCGATTTGTTTTCATTTATAGATTCTGATGATATGCATATTTCTGGCAAGTTAAAAGAAACAACTCAAAAAATGTTAGACAATTATGGCTATGTTGGAGTTGTTTATTGTGACTATGATAATTTTTATACAGAAAACAAAAGAGTTCATGAGCAATACAAAGAGCCATTTTGCAAAGAAAGACTTTTAAACGAATGCATTATCCCATGTCATTCTTTGGTTGCAAAATATGCAATAGATAAAGTCGGATTTTTTGATGAACAAATGAGAGTTGCTGAAGATTATGATCTTTGGATAAGAATGTCCAAGGAATTTGTTTGTTATCATATTCCAAAAAAATTAGCTATTGTTAGAAGAGGTCCACATAATTCAGATCATATAGTAGACAAAAACATTTGGGGTAAAAATTGGCAAAGAATAAGAGAAAAAATAAAAAATGACCAATAGCATGTGCGTAATAATACTTGCTGCTGGCATTGGCAAAAGAATGAAAGCCTATGGTCCAAAATGTACTATAGAGTTAAATTCTAATGAAACAGTTATTGGTAGACAAATAAGATTAATGAAAAAGGCTCTGCCTAATTACAATATTATTGTTGTTGTTGGATTTCAAAAAGCAAAAGTATTAAAAATAATAGATGTAGAATTTATTGAAAATAAAAAATACGAATCTACAAATACATCTGTTTCAGTAAATATGGCAATTAAAAATAAAAAATATTCAAAAATATTAATTGTGTATGGGGATATTGTTTTTACAAACGATATTTTTTTAAATATGCCGAATGAGTCTTGGGTTGCAATAGATAATGAAAAAAACCAAAGGTCGAATGAGGTTGGAATTAATATAATTGATGATTACGCCACACATTTTTCTTATGGGGTTATTCCAAAGTGGGGTCATGTGGCTATGCTTATGGGCAAAGAATTGTTGTTATATGAAAACATAACAAATAATGCTTGTTCTAATAAAAAGTTTTGTTTTGAAATATTTAATGAAATAATAGACTGTGGTGGAAAATTTAAATCACACAGTAATAAAAACTGGAAAATGGTTGAAATAGATACATCTAAAGATATAGATAGAGCTATAAAGTTAACAAAAAGAGATTAATATGAATGTACTTTGCGTTAAAAGCAAGGAATTAAGCACAAAAGAATTTTATGGATGGGGCAAGGCAGTCAATTCATCTGGAAATAATTTTATTTATTGGAACAAAGGTAAAAAACCTATTCTTGATGTTTTTTACGAAAAAAAACCTGATGTTTTTATAGTTCACACCAACGATGTAGATAGAGCTACAAAAAAAGCAATTGCATTGTATAATGATTGTAAGACGGTTATATTTAATGGTTCTGAAGAGATGAAATATCATGAAAATGTATTTGTTTTACCGCTACCTAATAAGTCTTTGGATATCTATAATTTTATAGTTTATAAAAAACAAGAAAGATTTTTTTCTGATATTAATTATGTTGGAGATTATATTGACATCGATGAAAATATTATTCTAAGTTTATTAAATGATAAGAGTCTTTGCATAAAGTTATGGGGAAATACTAAGTGGCCTTATAGACAATATGTTGGAAAATTAAAGTCTGATTTAGTTAAAGATGTTATATCTTCTTGTTCTTTAAGTTTGTATTCTGATTTGTTTTCAGATTTTTCTTGGGTCTTGCAGGTTTTTTCTTGTGGTAAACCATGCTTTATGTATAAATCAAAATCTTCTTCTGATTTATTAGGTGCATCTAATTTTAACTATGAAACAGAAGAGGATCTTGTTTTTTCAATGATTGACTTTCTTAGAAATCCAGAGTCTTTGCAAAAAGAAGTTTTTAGGATTAGGGAAAACATAAGAAGCAATCATACTTCTCACAATAGAGTATCTGATTTTTTAAATACTATAGGACTAAAGGAAGAAGCTAAAAAATGCATAGTGGAATTACAAAAAATAACATCGAAATATTAACTTTAAATTTTGGTTTTGTTGATTCTCCAGATTTTATAAAAAAATCTTTATGGTGGATTACAAAAAACTTTAAAAATACAGATATTATGATGATTGCTGCAATAGATAACAACGAAATATCGGATGATATTTTTGAAAAGATATCTTATTATTCTTCAAATATATCTTGGAAAATAATCAAAACAGATACAAAAAAATTGTTTGATTCTTATTCAATAAAAAGTTATGGAAATTCATTGTCTCTTTCGTATAAAGTTTGTGATAAGCTATCCTCTAAAAGAAAAATAATCACAAGTCAAAAAATAATTTATCCAAAAGATACATTTGATAATTTTGTAATATCTATGGAACATGTAAAAGTTAAAACAATAAATTCTTATTTTATGCCAAAGTATGTGCAAGAAGGACTTACTGACTTTTCTTCTAACTTTAGTGAGTATCTAGCTAGAGAGTGTAGAAAATATCCGATTAATACAATAGATTATCCTCCTAAAAGCTTAGACTATTCTACAAAAGCATTTTACGAAAATGAAAATAATAAAGATGTTGAATTTATAGATGGTGAAGTTTTCTATATGGAAAAAGATGAAATAGAACAAATTGAAATTAAAAATGAAAATTTAGATTTTTTGATAAATGAAACTATTACTAAGCATAGCGAAATTGTGGAGAGAGTATGGTAGTATTTAGAATCCCTAAACCCATAAGTATTATTGGCGAAAATACTAGCAAGTCAATAACTTTTGCAACATGCAATTTTTCAATAGCTATTGATGGTTCATTAGACATAGGACAAAATTATTTATGTCAATCTTCTAAGTTTTTATTTGATTATTTAAAAGAATCTAAAGAAACAAGAAAAGACGAAATAATTAAGAATTATCATAAAACACAAAACAATGCATTTTTTTCAAAAGCAATATCTAGTACTTTTGGTGGATTAAATTATACAACAATAACTGAAGATTCTTGGTTTAATATTAAACTTAAAGCAAACAAAGTTTTTAATTCTTATATTTTAGCATATGAAATAAATAAAACATTTTTTACAAATGATATGTACAATACTGAAAATCTACTAAATCCAAGCATTGTTGAAAAAATGACATCTGATTTTTATGACTCCTATCAAAAAGAAAATTGGGATTTCTTAGGAAAATTAATCAACGGATTCTGGAAAATCAAAAAAGAAAAATATCCAGAATCAAGAAATAATTATATAGACAAGCTGTATTCAGATTGTAGATTAAGCGGTGTTATTGGTGGAAAGATGGATGGATCAACAATGATTCTTTTTGTTCATCCAGAAAATCACGAAAAAATAAAATCTATAATGTCTGATCATATCTTATTAAATAGCTCTATGGACATTTCTGGATTTGTGAGTCAGGAGGTATTTAGTGGAATTAGCAATTGTTGTGAATAATTTAAGTATAGGTCAACTTTCATACTTAATAAGCAAACAAGCAAAAAACAAGAACATAATTGTATTTTCTAAGGAAAGTTATACAATGAATTTAAACAATGGTTTTTCTGTTTTGTCTGCATTTGAATTTTTAAATTATAAAGGCAAAAATGTAATAGCCACAGATATAGAGTCTTGCAAAGTTGTTGTTTCTAATCCAGCGATAGAGAAATTTTATTTTTATGTTTGGGATTTAGAATGGATGAGATTAGAATCGTTTGACTATGAAGAAATGTCTGATGTATATAGAAACGAAAAATCTATATTGGTTTCTAGAAGCGAGAGACATGCTTTGGCAATAGAACAAGCTTGGAATAAAAAATCTTTAATTATAGAAGATTTTGATATAGATAAAATTATTGGAGATAAAAATGTCAAAATTAACATATGAGTTTTTAATTAGTCACTATGTTGAAAAACTTAAGTCTACTTATGAAATAGCAGAAGAGTTTGGTACATATCCAAATAAAGTAAGACGAGCATTAACAGAATTTGGCATTCCTATCAGAGATAAATCTAAAGCACAAGCAGAAGCTATTAAGACAGGAAGATGCAAGCACCCAACAAAAGGCAAGAAGACATCTGAAGAAACAAAAAATAAAATAAGTGACTCAATTGCAAATGTTTGGGAAAAAATGCCAGAAGAAGAGAAAAAGAGAAGGGCTGAAGTCTCTAGAGCACAATGGGAGTCTTTGTCTGCTCAAAAGGTTGAGGAAATGCAAAAAGCAGCAGCAATATCGGTTCGTGCAGCAGCAGTATATGGCTCTAAACTTGAAAAGTTTTTAATATCTGGACTAAAAAAAGAAGGCTATAATGCCGATTTCCATAAATCTTTTTGGGCTATTGACAGAAAACAACATATTGATATATTTATTTCTAACCTTAATTTGGCAATAGAAATTGATGGGCCAAGTCATTTTAGATCTATATGGGGAGATGATGTACATCAAAAACAAGTTGTTAGCGATAGTAAAAAAACTGGCTTTATAATAAACGCTGGAATGAAAATGATTAGGGTTAAAAACATAGATGGAAATAGTTCTGGATTTTATATGAGAACTATATTGAAAAAACTTTTGCATACAATAGAATTGATTAAGAATGGGGCAAAGGAAAACCTATTTGAACTGGAGTAATAATGTTAAGTGAAGAAGATATCAAGGAAAAACCAGACATCAACAGTAGGGATTGGAACGAATATGTTCTATCTCATTTTGGACCTGACGAATTGGCAGATGGAAATCCAACTGTGGATGGACTAAGAAGAGTCTCAGGACTTCTTTTAGGGCCAATAATTAGCGGGATAGCTAAAGTAATACAGTCGCCAAATCCTCAGAATGACAATCGTTGTGTTGTAGAATATACATGCACAATTATGTTTGGTGAAAGGTTGTTAACGCAGACTAGTGTTGCTGACTGCTACCCAGGCAATTGCGACCACCGTTTTGCTGTCTATTCTTCTGCAATAGCTGAAACTAGGGCTGAAGGTCGATCATTGAGGAAATTGCTAAAATTACGCAAAGTAATCGCTGCTGAAGAAGCGGGGCTAGTTCCTCTTGAAGAAACTGGAGTTAATGGTAAGATAACTCCTACGCAGATGAATTTTATTGAAACTCTCTGCCAAAGAAATGATATCAATGTACCAGTTTATTTGGGTGCAGCAAAAGACTTTAACTTTAATGGCAAGCTTGAAGAAATACCATATAAGTCAGCAGTCGCTGTAATATCTCATTTATCCGAAATGCAAAGAAATCAAGCGTCTATTAATGTTAAGTTCAAGGGCTATAACTCTAACTGGAGGAAGTAATTATGAAGGCTATTATCCCAACAAAGTTTTGCACAATTGAAATAGATTGTGATTCGGTAAAAGATGTGTTTAGAGAAGTAGGAGGCATCTCTGAAATCTTTAATGAAGAAAAGTGCGGATTGTGTGGTAACACAGCAATTATGCCAAAAACTAGATCTGTAGAAAAAAATAAAAAAGTTTACGAATATTTTGAGATGGGTTGCACCAATTCAAAGTGTAGAGCTAGACTTTCTTATGGTCAAAGACAAGATGGTGGTGGCATCTTCCCTGTTAGGAAGCTTGATGCTAATGGTAAACCAGACCGTGAAACAGGTGCTTACGGACCACATAATGGTTGGAGTAAGTATCGAGGCGAGAACAAAGATGAGTGATATTGCAGTAGATGTTAGCTCTTTGAGTACAGAAGAGCTTAAAAAAGAACTCCTTTGGCTTGACGGTTATGATACCGAATGGTCAAAGGAGATTTCTAAATTAATTAAAG
>Ga0114977_10000094_pt1 | contig 58382 bp, 67 predicted proteins | sample S_130805_MF_Meta_FD_87026 | JGI IMG/M metagenome (GOLD analysis project Ga0114977, IMG submission 87026) | Freshwater microbial communities from Lake Simoncouche, Canada to study carbon cycling - S_130805_MF_MetaG | ecosystem: Environmental > Aquatic > Freshwater > Lake | place: Lake...
ATAACCATCGTGATGGCAGTAAATCTGAGCAACGGTACCGTTCTCATACTCAATTGCAATTGTGCTACGTGTAGACATTATTCCACATCTCCATAAATCGAATTCAGCATACTATACAAAACTTGTTGCGGCTCACTATCCGTAGCGCCAAAGTCGGCAAAGAATGACATAACGTTATGAATGTTCTTTTCCACTTCGAATATACTTAAACCACTGTTTATGTCACGTTCAATTGCATTGTTTAGAGCAACTGCCACGAATTCAGGATTAATCTCTCGACCGTCTTCGTCCGCAGCAGCATACAACTGCCAGTCATCGGCAGTCAAGGTAATACTAACACTCTTTTTAATTTTAACACCGCGCATGTTATAACACCTTCAATTTGTTTTGAATTTCAAAAATACGATTTTCAATACGGGCGTTGTCTTCATCGGACAATTCGCCACGGATTTCGCAAAGCATAATAAGTTCTTCGTTCAAACTGTCAATAGCTTCTTTCAAACTTCTGCACAACATCTTAAGCTGCCAGAGCCGCATTAAGGCTCTGCTCCTTTACAGTTGCACCATTACGCATGGTGTACGTGGCGCTATAGTTAGCGCGGTCGCCAGCGGGCAGCATGTCCCACTGTTCAGTCTTGCTGGCAATCTCTTGCCGCATGTAACCGTATTCATCATTGCTGATGGTACGGCGGGCAACGTACTTGTCACCCATGCGCGAGATACGGACAGGCGTCTGCCACTCTTCGCCTTCAACCGCATCATCATCGGCAATGCGCCAGTCAATGACGTATTCCTTGAAGGAATCATTGAAGTCCTCAATGAGGACTAGCAGCGGGTCGATACCCGTGGCGACAAAGTCCATAACATCGGGAACAGACAGGTTGTCGACCACGTAGGTAGAACCGCCTTTGAACTTCCAGTATTGCGGGCATTCACCCTTACCGTCCCACGCATGGGCGCCGTAGTTCTCTTCGTGCTGGGTATCAATGATGATCTTCATAAACTTGTCTCTCTCAACTCAATTTCAATATAGCTATAATAACAAATTGGTAGGTAAAGTCAAGAACTATCTTTTGTTTAAAATCAAACACTTAGCCGAGTAATCCGTAAGTCATTGTTTTTGTTAAGAATTTAGTTTTTGTTTAAAATCAAGCACTTAGCCATTTCAGTCAAAAAAAGGGGTGGATTTCTCCACCCCGAGGTAGTCTAGGCGGCAAGTTTCTTGACCTCTGTCAGCGTCAGGGTATCGCCACGGTGGTTGCAAGCCTTACAGAGAACTTTACCGTCCTCTATCTTACCACCACGCGCATGTGGCGTATCATGACCAAACTCGGCTTCATCAACAGAGATGGCCTTCTCGCAGGTGAAGCATTTGTTATTCTGCTTTGCAAGGGCAACCTCACGCTCGGCGCGAGACATGCTGCGCTTGCTTTCGGGGAAAACAATACCCATTCTGTTAAACGCAGGAGCATCGGCATCAACCTTAAGAGTACCCTTGAACTTTTTACCTAGCATGTGTTCGAGGAGAAGACGGGCAGCAAAGGCCTGCTTTTTTCCGTCAGAGAAGGACTTCTTATAGACCTTGAAGATATTCTTAACGATATCTTCTTCGCCTTCTGTTCCCTTGATAATATCAGAACAATTCTTGATAGCATCAATAGCATTAACAAACTTAATATTAAATGCTGTCATATCGTAGAACTTAAAGGTATTTCTAGCGCGATACAATTCAAACCAAATACACTCAAAAGCACTGAAATCATCTTCGGTAATCTTGCGTTTCTTTTCCTTGGACAGTTCAAAGAGAGTATCAAAGAAATTCTTGATAGTATCCATGTGCTTCTTCTGAATAGTAAACTCCTTGCTATCTTCGCGTTCCACGAGACTAGAAAGATCCTCGTGACCAGCATCAAAATCGCTGTCAGTGGCATCAGGATCACAAACGGCAACACTCTTGAGGAGAATTACCGACACATCTCTTGCCCAACGTGCCTTGGCGTTAGTACAACCAAGATACTTCGCCACATTCTTTGTGCTTTCTTCTTTATTAGACTGTTTAGAAAGTTCAAAGATACGATGCGGCTGATTCCAATCATACTCTTTGTATTCACGATAGAACATACGGATCTGTTTAAGAACTTCCGACTGATCATTAGCCATGATCATTTCATAGTCATTAACCTTAGTGCCTTTATTGATAGCACGGAAAATAAGGATCGCTTGCTGTGAAGAACAAATTTTTTCATCAATATTCACCACGAAATTATTAAAATAATCGCGTTCTTCTTTACTCAATTCAGTATAGGACTTTTTCTGACCATTAACTCTGACCTTGAAAAAGCCGTTGATAAAACACTGAATGGCGCGTGTCCTGTGTCCAGCATCAATCACAAGAAAATCATTGTTAGAATAATATAACTTAATGTTTTCTTCATAAAGATGCGGGCCTTCGCTGGTAGAACGAATATCACGCAACGTAATCATACCGATACCAACACCATTGAAAATGGATTCAACGATTCCCCTATCCTTGGGACAACCAATAGTGTCATTGGTAGATTCCCGTTGAGAGATAGGGTTGGTATTGATTTGACCACCGATGATAGCATCATATATCTGCTTAACAGTTTTGCAGGAATATGTGGTCTTGATTAAACCCAATTCATTTGACATTTTGGTTGTCCCTTTTATAGATTAAGCGCGGCGCAGGAAAGACGGAATTTCCATCTCGCCTTCGCTCTGCTTCGTTTCTTCTACCCGAACCTTAGCGCGAGCGCGGGCCAAACCAGCCTTGAACTCTTCTACAGTCATCTTCTTGGGCTGCGTAGGAGCGGGTACCACAAGTGTTGCGCCAGTAGTCTGCATAACAGCAGCGGGCGGCAACAGCGTCTCCACAGCGACTTCCTTAGTCGCGGGAGCAGTCTTCGCCTTTGCCTTGCGGGTAAAGACAGCCTTACCAGCGTCAGGAACCCGCTTGGTAATATTAGTCAGACCCTTGCGGATCACAGCCTTGTAATAGTTGTGGATAGCATTGCCAAGCTTGATTTCCAGAGTGTCAGCAATCATCTTGCCGATCTGACTTTCAGGCATTGTAGGATTAGCGTTAATCAGCGAAATTGCAATCTTAAGCTTTTCGCCACGGCTAAACGACTTGGCGGTAGTCACATTGGTATCAGTAGTCATAATCATAGTCTCCATTATCAAAAGTAGGTAGGGACACCACGTCCCCTCTCACATTGCCTACATATAATGACATGGATTTTGGGTATTGTCAACAACTAAATTCATAACAAAATCAATAGGTTACAACCCATCAAAATTTTATGTAAGGATATCAAGCACTTGGCCAACAAGATTTTTTGAGTATTTTCTGTTGTATTTATGCACCAACCCGACTTCCCTACCGTAGGCCTCGATTTCCCACGGTAAATCATGGTAATCTATGTTCTTTACGTTCATTCGAGTACGATTCCACTTGAATTCGTGAATGTCTTTACCGTCTCTTAGCTCGCCCCTATGATACTGTTTAAGATGCACCATCTCATGCGCTAGGGTTTCAATCTGCTCTTCGATCTTATCGTCAACAATTTCTATAACAAACAGAGTAGGCACTTTTTCATCAAAGTCTAAGACTTCACAATTGCCCTTTTCGTTCTTCCATTTTTCTGTTAGAACGATTTCAAGTTCAATGTCAGGTATTGAATAGTCAGGCAAAAGGCAATCTGCAAAAAATCTTGCTGCTCTTTCTAGCTCTGCTCTAGTCTCAACAGAAAAGTTACCTTTAAATTCTACAAGCATTTGGTGACCTAGCAAAGAAGCGCGGCGTGTAGCCATCAAACGCCGCGCCAGAGTTTAATGATTTACATAGACTTTTCATTGTTGTTTCATTAGAAGAAAACTCAATGATAGCTTTTGTTTGAATTTCAAAGATACAGAACAGGCTACTCATTGTTTTGATTTTATAGTTCATGAAATCTTAAGACCACTAAAGTCTTTCCTTCCCGCTTTCTTTGTTACAAAACGCATTGTCTCTTCTTCGTTGTAGCGTTCACCGAATTTAGAGTTGTCCATAACTGGTTTATCTTCGTTCTTTTTCTTAGACCGCGGTCCATCAAGAATATCTTGCTGTGCAGACTGTTCAACATCATAGAACTTCATCTTAGCTTTGTTGACACCGATAACGAAACGTCGGTTGTTAGCAGGGTCATCATAACGGTTCTTCAACTGCTTAACTAGGATCTGATTAAGACCCTCTAGCTCTTCTGTAGAGATAAGAGCAAACATAAGGTCAGCAGTCGCAGGCAGCGCAAACGACTCAGAAGTGTTGTCTAGACCAACGTCAGAAGAGTTATACGCATCACGATTACTCTGTGTAGCAGAGATAATTGGTAGATCGAACTCTACAGCAAGACCACGTAGCTCTTCAGCAATTGCTTTCACATACATGTAGCTGTTAACTGTGCCACCCATCTTCATACGTGCAGACGCACAGATATTCAGATAGTCAATATAGATGATATCTGGTATAAAGTTCTTCTTGATACGTAGCTCTTGAATGAGATGCCTGAAGTGTGCAGAGCCAGCAGCAGCAGTAGGATACTCTTTCACGATTAGCTTGCCGCGTGTCTTCTCTCTGATCTTACTGATCTTCTTATCAAAATACTCTTTCGGTAGTTCTTTAAGATCATCAATCGTCATGTCCATCAAGTTAGCGTCAATACGTTCTGCAATACGCTCTTCAGACATTTCCATAGTGATGTAGAGTACGTTCTTACCCACAGTCAAATTGTGTGAAGCACAGTGCGTCATGAACATAGTCTTACCAACACCAGTAGATGCAAGAATGATGTTCAGAGTCTTGCGAGACAGACCACCCTTGGTGATCTTGTTGAAGAACTCTAGATCGAAATCAATCTTCTCTTCTTTCAGATGGTAAAACGCATAACGTCGATCAGAATCTTCAATAAAGTCATGCCCAATATTAGTATCAAAAGAAACTGCAAGAGCTTCAGTAAGAATTTGTGGAATACTACCCTTACTACGCTTAACATCTTTCTTGTCAATGATCTTGATTGAATCCATGATAGCATTGTATACAGCTTTCTCTTGACAAAACTTTTCTGTTTCGTCTGTTAACCAATCAATAGATGTATTCAAGTCTGCTTTGAGTGCGTTGATCTCGCCATCGCAAATCTTGAATTCATCTTCAGTTAGATTTTCTAATCCCTGCAACGAGGACAAGACTGCCTCTTTAGAAGGCATCTTGTTGTACGACTTCACATAGTTTTCAATCAGAGTAAACGTAATCTTGTGCGACCTAGATTGGAAATACTCTGACTTCAGAAAAGGAAGTACCTTTCTGCTATACTCTTCGTTGTAAAGAAGATGTGAAAAAATTACGTCTTCAATCATTAATCTTCACCGTAGATATCTTCTAGCTGTTGATCAGTCATGATATCACCGTGTGCCATCATGTACTTTGTCTCAATGTATGTTCTGAAAGACTTTGACTTGAGAACAGGTAGCCAGAAGTCCTTAGTGTTGGTATCTGCTTGGCGATAGTTCTTCTCTGCAACTTCGCCAGTTTCCATATCGACTTTCTGATACCAACCGTTCTTGGGCTTAATAACATGACCAGACTCAAGAGCAACTTCAAGTAGACCTGACCATGAACTGATGCCACCAGTGAATGAGACTTCAATTGGAATCTTCGACTTCTCTCTAACAAAGCGGCTCTTCTCAACGTTGATGATGAAGTTATAGCCAGTTAGTTCAGTGCCGTCCTTCTCTTGCTGACGACCGATGATGAAGATGTTATCAGCAGAGTAATACGAACCAGTACCACCACCAACGATAGCCTTGGGGAACATGCCAATTTCCATGTACGTGTGATTGACAACAACAAGCGGAATGTCCTTGATGTTCAAGTGCGGCGTAACAATACGGAATAGCGACTTGATCTGCTTTGCTCTCGACATATCAGCAACAGACTTGCCGTCCATTGCGTCATCGACTTCTTTCTTTGAAGCAAGATTGCCGATAGAGTCAATGACGATGATAACGTGATCACCACGATTGATTGTACTCAACTGATTAGTGATATCTACCTTCAACTGTTCAACGTCAGTGATCGGCGTATGCAGCACACGTGCAGGATCAATACCGAATGTTTGGAAGTACGCCTGAGGCGCACCAAACTCTGAGTCATAGAACAACAACATTGCATCATCATACTTGTCAAGATATGCCTTGACCATCATGAGAGAAAACGCAGTCTTAAAGTGCTTAGACGGACCAGCAAACATCGTAAGACCTGGAGTTAGACCACCGTCTAGACGGCCAGACAATGCAACGTTCAACATAGGTACTGACGTAGCAATCATGTCCTTCTTTTCAAAGAACTTTGATTCAGAAAGAATGTCTGACTCTTTAACGGTAGAACTCTTTCTTAGTTTTTCTAAAATGCTCATAATATCTCCTGTTTATGCCACTGTTCATCATTGTATACTAGATCAAACAAAATGTCAACTGCCATTTGCGATAGCGTGTAATTTCTTTCGGTACGCTTCAATTTTTGCTTTACGATCAGGCCAATAGATGTATTCTTTTGTGTCTGCATCTTTGACAAGGTTGTTTAGCAGCGGTTCAATTGATTTCAATAGGTCGTCTATGATCTGCTGATAACCTTGCGCGGCAATCAAAATTGCGGGTTGCAAGTCTTTTATAATAGGTGCTTTGATCTCGTCTTCGCTTGCGGATGTAAATCCGAAATCAAAATCAAAATCAATTTCTGTTGCTTGTTTAGTTGCCATTTAGAAAGTCCTCCAATGTTGACATGTGTTCTGTTTTCCATTTAATAACACTAGTGATGCTCCTAATAGGATCAAAGAAAGCTTTATCGAATTGTAGATTGTAATCAATGTATCTCTCTAGCTTCAACTCTGGTGGTAGAACACCAGGACAAGAGATTACATTTTCACGAAACGAATTCGGCAGCTTCATATAACAGAACTTGATCTTCTCGCCTTCTTTAACTGTTGCGTACTTACGATCAAGATTGTTTTCACGCAGTAGAGCATTATACACTAGGGCTCCACGCACATGCATCGGTGTGCCGTCAGTGTATATCTTTTTTTCATCACTGTATTTAAGAATGCCGTTGCAGCCACGAGGAAAGGCAACCTCTTCAAACTTCAGCTTAGAGAATTCATCTCTAAACGTATCAATAAACTCAATAAGCTTACCGTTGTTACCTTGCATGATGATCTTGAGTGCAAGCTTAATCTTCTCTCGACACGAATACGGCGTCGAGGACTTAACAGCTTCGATGCCTTTCATGTATAGCTTAGGCTCATCATACTTAACGCCTTCGCTGTCGTACACGTTCATGATGTACTTCTTCTTCGCAATGAAGATAGCAGTGTCACAAATGTTCTCACGCTTCATCTTCATCTGATTGACATAAGAGTTTGTGTATTCTTTCAGGCGTTCAAACGACTTGTTAATCACAGGCTCTAGTTTATCAGAACAGACCTTGTTCACAAACTCTGTGACTTTCTGCACATCTGACGTATCAGTAAACACAGACTTGACTAGATCGTCCAGCGAGACGAACACAGAGTCGGTGTCGCAGTACACAACATACTGCTTATCTGTTGTCTTAAGAAGTTTGTTAAGATAAGCATCAATGTCTTGTGCAACCCAACGAATAGCTAACTGACCATGAATAGTGATACCTTCTGCGTAATCATTCTGATAGAAACGAAACGCTGGATTACCAGTAGCACCGAACAAACTGTTAAGAACAATCTTCTTGACTAGCTGTAGATTGTGATAGCGAGAAACACCGTTAGAATCGTTAGCTTGCTTTGCTTCTTTCTTAAGTTTGTTATACTCGACACGTTCAGCATACATCTTCAACACGATCTCAGGGAATAGACCTTGCTTCTCTTTGTTCCACAAAGCGCCGTTGGCAGACATTGCAACATTATTTTCTTGTAGAATAGATTGCTTGTCAAACTTACCTGCAAGTAGTTCATCAACATTCATCGTGTTAACTTTACCAGCATGTGTTTCTGGCGACATGTTGTTCTGCACGATCAAAGAAGGATACAGACTGTTAACGTCAAACGTTGTGATCCACTTGTGCATACCTACTTTTGGATCACGTACATAAGCGCCAGTGAACTGCGAGTCTTTTGTGCTTTCTCTCTGCAACGGTACAACGATCTTACGATCTAGCAGATAGTTGTGAATGATGATATCCCACAGTCTAATGCTTGTGAACATATCATCATACTTGATCTTAGCGTCATAAGCAAGAGTAAGACCTAGAGCAAGAAGACCTAGCTTCTCTTCTAGACGATCAACTAGTTCAACGTCATGAATATTATATTCGATATACTTTTGAAAGTTGTTGCGACACATCTCAGTCAAGCTACCGTACTCAGAGTAGTCTAGCTTACGTTCACCTAGCTCAGTAAAAGCAACGTGATCTAGTCTATAGCTTTCTTGTTGTGTGTATGTAAACTTCTTGTAGATGCGTAGATAGTCTAGAACACAAACACCGAGCGGTCGATACGTCTGCTGCTCTTTGCCGTTACCGTGAATGTCGATCTTCTTTTCGTCTAACATTCCCCACGGCGACAAACGCTTTGCATGTTCTTTATCTAGCACACGTTCAATACGATTGATGATGTACGGTACGTCAAAGAACTCAATGTTCCAGCCAGTAATAACATCTGGATCAACAGCCTGCCAGTAACCGATGAACTCTTGAAGCAGCCGCTTTTCATCGCTGCACTTCACATACTTCACATTAGATTGATGGACTTCAAACTCACCGCAGCCAAACGTTGTGATCTTGTCTTTGACTTTACACGTGATAGCAGTGATTGGTTGATTTGCAGTTTCAATATTTGGAAAGCCAGTATCATCGCCATCGGGCGCACATTCGATATCTAGATTGATGATACGAACTGTGTCTAGGTTGTACTGAACTTTGCCTGGATACTCATCGTTGAGAAACGGATACAGAAATGAATTCAGACCGTAGATGCTCATGCCACCTACGTCTTTGTATCGCTCGACAAAATCTTTTGCTTCTCGAATGTTCTCAAAAGAGATTTTCTCAGCAGACTTGCCCTCTAGAGTTTTGTACTCAGAGTTTTTCTCTTTGCTAGAGACAAACAAGTATGGAGCGTAATTGACTTTGCGTTGAATTCTGCGGCCGTTGTTGTAACCACGCAGAAAGATAGTGTTGCCTCGTTGCGAGACCTCAGTGTAAAAACTCTCAAACATTCATTGTACCTTCAAGTTGGTAGCTGTAAACGTACAGCGCATATCATCATTATATACGAAAGCGAGCAACTAGTAAAGCGAAAGTTGTTGTACCCGCTGTTGTTCTAGATATTTGTTTAGGCGATCAAAGTACCCACGATTGCGAATGTCTTTGAAGATTAAGTTTTCATTAGAGAATTCTCCAGCTCGGTGAATACCCGCTGATCTCATGATGCGAAACTTTTCTTTTAGACTTTTAATTTCTTGAGTATGATCGCCAGGTTCGGTTAAAATCTTTTCAATTGTTTTAATGTATTCTTCGATCTTAAGTTTTAGAGCCGAGTCATTATGAAAATCAGGATGGTTCTCAATATTTGGTTTATAGATCCATTTGTTTTTCTTAAGAGAGAAAACGCCTTGATGTGAGGCAACTTGTTCTCTATAGTCTTGAGCATATAGCTCTACAGGATAACCCATGACAGTTAGGCCGGGGTGCTTGTATGCCCATAGTGCTTTCTTGTCTAGAAAGTAATCTACAAGAAACTCTTTGTCAACTGGAATCGCACTAATGTCAACTAGAATGTGAACGTCTAGATCAGAGTATGGCGTATAGTTGTAGTTGGCATTACCTCCAGTGAGTGTAATGTCTCGTACTGCACTTTCTGGAATACGAGAGAACTCTGCCCACATTTTGCCAATTTGTAAAAGCCTGTCTAGAACTTTTGGCTTCATCGTAGCGTTTTCTTCCCAGATAGTGGGATTCAACTCATCATGATACTCTAATGTGAGTTGGATGTCTTCATTAAGATATCTGTTAAATTTACGCATAGTTTGCCTTTTCTGTCTCTACGAGTATTTATAAATATGCGAGTAAGGCATTCCAACAAAGGAGAAGTGTATATGTCACTAATTGATCTACAAAAGAAGATTGGCGTAACAGCAGACGGCGCTTGGGGTCCAGGCACATTCAAGGCTGCCGTAGCGTTCTATAAGTTACCAAAGAATCGCGCTGCTCACTTCTTTGCCCAGACTGCCCACGAATCAGGCAACTTTAAGGCATTCTCTGAGAACCTAAACTATTCTGCTGATGGTCTAACAAAGATTTTTCACAAGTATTTCCCAGACCTAGATCACGCTACGCCCTACGCTCGTCAACCAGAGAAGATTGCTAACAAGGTATATGGTGGTCGTATGGGCAACGGCGATGAACATTCTGGCGATGGTTACAAGTATCGTGGTCGTGGCGCACTACAACTAACTGGCAAAGATAACTATAAGGCATTCTCTGACTACTGTAAGCGTCCAGACATTATGACCAACCCAGACCTAATCTCAGGTGAACTTGCATTTGAGTCAGCAATGTGGTTCTTCGAAAAGAATCATATCTGGGAACTCTGCGACAAGGGTACAGACGATGCTACAATTACTGCTGTTACAAAGAAAGTAAACGGCGGTACAATTGGTCTAGAAGACCGCATCAAGCATACACATCAGTACGCTGGTTGGCTCTAAAGAATCGGGGGGAGTTTTAGCTCCCCCCTTTTCATATCACTTCTTCTTGCTATCAGCAGTCTTATCTGCTTCATCATTAATATCAATCTTCTTCGGCTTTTTATGCTCTGGGATAATGGCTTCGAGCCAAATCTTGAGCATACCGTTTAGAAGTTGTGCATTACGAACTTCAACAGAGTCAGCAAGTGTGAACTGACGAGTAAAAGCACGATCAGAAATACCTTTATAGAGATAAGTCTGTTCTAAGCCATCCTTCGTTAGATCATCCATTGTTTCCATCTTTCCCTTGACAATCAGCTTGTCGTCTTCCATTTCAAGAGTAACGTCTTGCTTAGTGAAACCAGCAACAGCCATCTCAATGACATACTTGTTGTCATCGACTTTCTTGATATTATATGGAGGGTAATTTGATGCTACTTTAGTAGCATTATTAGCTAGTGTTTCTAGCTGCTTGAGAATTTGATCTCCGCCGATGAAAAGACGGTCGAATCCAGGGAACGTGTCATATAGTGTACGCATAAGTTTCTCCTTATTAAGCGAGGTTATTGTTAAGTGCCTCTACCCGTAAGGCATAGAGACGGCATCAATATATATGTTGGCTAGTCAATTGTCAAGTACTTTCTTGAAGTTTTTTTCCAGAACGATCCATTACCGTAATTACCGATATAACTCTGACCTGTTTCTAGGTCAGTCAAAAGCCATTTGCCTGGACATTTTGTATAGACTTCTAAAGTCTTAGCTTTTTCTAAATCTAGAACAACTCTTCCGTTCTTGAGAGTCCTAGTCTTTATTTCTTTTTCACTCTTGTCCATGTGCTTCCCAGTATAATTTTTGTAATGAAACGTCTTTTCCAAGACACTTCTCTAGGAACTTTAACAGTCATCAATTTATCTCCAACGACATCCCATTCCCAAACTGTAGGGTCTGGGCGCATGTGTACATATCCTTGATGAGCCCATTGCTCTGCCATCAGATTACCTTGTAAACGTCATCAGACCTATCTGAGCCGATGCCAAAACTTCCTACGTGTTCGTAAGGAGCCAACGACTTCAAGAAGTTTAGAATTTCTTCGCTGCCGTTTTCTACGCTGATAACTGGCTTGAACTTACGAATAGTTTCTGCTGCACCATGTAGGGCATTTAATTCGTAGTTTTCGATATCAAGCTGAATAAAATCACAGGCATCAAGAAACAAAGAATCAATCGTAGTAAGTACAATCCTATAATCACCATCGGTACGAATTCTTGCCTCGCCTAGATTGTTTAGACCTTGTGTCTTGATCATTGCCACGCCAGGCTCTGAGCCTAGACCCATATTGAACTTCGAGATATTGTTCGACTGGCAGTTATTTACTAGACAGTGAAAGCTAATAGGATTAGGCTCAAACGTGTAGACATGCTTGAACGTCTCAGACAAGAGGCGAGGATACATTCCACACGCACCACCAGCTTGTACGCATACGTTATAGCTCTTAACGTGCTTGCCCCACAGAGACTTAAGATGCTGCCACTCGTAAGCAATGATGTTCCAGAGACCGTTATCTTCAATGACCCATTTCCATGGGCCAATCTCATCCATCTTAGTGTCAACAATTCTACACTTCTTGTCATAATCAAGCATAATTTATTACCTATAATTTAAGATTTCTTGCCTATCGAATATTTGCTTACTAGTGCCCACTCGCCTTTCTCTTTGTAAGAGATTACTTTAATCTGATTGAGTGGTGTCAAAGGCTCTTTAGCCTTTTCTTTATCAACTAGTTCGGTTAGGCCCCATTCGACTAGAAGATTTACAATTGTATTCCTGCGACCCTCATCAATGTCAGAGAAGTCGGTAGGCTTGCCATCAAGAGCAAATAGCTCCTTGAAGTGTACAATGTAGTACTTACCTTGCTTGTGAAGAATATGACATGACTGATATAAAGTCTTGTCTTTACGTGAGGCAATGCCTATACGGGTCAATGTCTCCTTGATCTTGAGGAAGTCATCTGGCTCTTTGAGCTTGACCTCCACTAATGAATCCACTGTTAGTCTCATTTTTTCAATCCACCTTTTTCTTGTTTTTGTTTTAATGAATTAATTTGAGCCTTAGATAACAAAGATAATGCTATTTCTGCCTTCTTTTGTGAGTAGCCGTACGTTTCCTTAACAATATCAATGTCATCATTTTGAGCTTTTTTGGCCCATTTAGAGAATCTCTTCTTGGGTCTGATTATATTTATCAAATAATCATATTGAAGTTTCTTGTCAAGCAGGTGAAATTGGTTCATTTCGTTAGCATGTAGTATTGTATCGACAAAATATGACAAGCCCTTGTTCACCACCCAAGGAGCGTATTCTTTCTCCATAAGCTCCGGAGACTCGGACTCGTCAATTAAGTTCTTCTTAGAGTAAGTGATACTGTTAATAAAGTCGAATGGATTTGCCATTTCTTTAGTATCCAGAAACAGTATATTTTTTTAATTCAAAAATCTCTTCGTCAGATAGCTTCGCAATAGGCTTGAGTGCTTCTTGCTCTCTATCAATAAGAAGCATCTCTCGACCATCTCTCGTCTTGCGTTGACGCACTTTGAACTCTTGAGGTTTAGCTTCGAACACCCAGCCCGCCCACTTGTCATCGTGATTTGGTGGTGGCACGGAGATGAAGTACAGCACATCTACATTGCGGCACTTCGTAAGTTGACTGCTCTTAAACGTAAATGCGTTTTCTAGAACGAAAGGCACTTGCGTCTTGACTTCTGCTTTTAGCTTACCGTCGATCATAAGGTCTTTAGTTCTATCATATTTGTCAATAGAACTCTCTACAATATGACCCTTCTTGCTTAGGCGATTGATGATGATCTTTTCACCTAGCATACCTAGTTCTTGTATTTTGTCGTTAGTGTTCATCACTTGAACTCACATTCTAGCATGATCTCAGAGAGACACGCCATGATGTTTACTTCTTGATCAGCAACAAACGCAGCCTTATGCTGATAGTTTGCCAACGTAATCACAAGAGCAGGAATGTACTCCATCTTGATGAAGTCATAACAGTTATCATAAAAATAACGAAACAGCGTTGTCGTATCAGTATCAGAATTCTCTGCTACCCACTTACGCATGTTTGTATAGTTCTTGTCTTTGATAAAGCCGACAAGACTCTTGTATGAATCTTCTGTTAGATTTGTAAAGATATCAGCATCAATCTTACCAGTAACAGAATATCGCTGAAGCTCATTTAGAACTCGGCGCCAATCTGGGAAGTATCGTGTGATTAGTTCTGCAACAACATTCTTATCATATTCAATATTTTCTGCCTTGAGAATGTTGAACACTCGCTTCATGAACTGAGAAGCAAGATTAGCCTTGTCTTTCTTTGCGATCTTGAACTCAATTACAGAGCATCGTGAATGAAGCGGCGCAATGATCTTGTTCTTGAAGTTGCAAGTAAAAATAAACCCACAGTTGTGACTGAACTCTTCCATGAAGTTACGCAAGGAAGGCTGAGTACTCTGCGGGTTTAGATAATCTGCTTCGTCTAGAATGACGTACTTGCGACCACCCTTAAAGGAAACGCTCGACGCAAACTGTGAGATTTCTCCACGCAGCGTGTCGATGTTGCCATTAAGAGAGCCGTTGATAACGATGTAGTCACAACCAATCTGTTCTAGCATAGCACGTGCTACAGTAGTCTTGCCTACACCGGGGCCACCAGTGAGCAACAAATTGGGAATATTATTCTGATCTACAAACTGTTGAAAAACAGTTTTTAGTTCATCAGGTAAAATACAATCTTCAATCTTCTTTGGTCGATACTTCTCGACAAACAGGAACTCTTCCATAATCTACTCCCACTTTATTCATAATATAATTGTCATCAATAATCAGCACACGTGTAGAAGGTTCTGCGCCAAAGTCACGCTCATAGACAGTTTTGCCTTTATCTGGGCTTTCGTAGATTTTTGGCTTGTTGTCCATGAGCGCGTCTTCCTTATGCAAAGCTAGATGCAGTTTCCATTGCGATCCAATAAGTCAGACCAGCAGCATCAAACTTAGCAATACGCTTGCTAGTTAGCTCAACAGTGTAATCATTCTGCATCATCTTGAGATTTTCGCTCTTGAAGATAACATTGAACGTCTTATCAGTTGAACCGATTACGATGCTGAAACCGTCTACTGTTGGATTCTTCGTATTCGCAGCACTTAGAGTGATAGTATTGCCGTTACCAGAGACAATGATCTCAGGCAACTGTAGTACTGCACCGCCGCGCTGTACCTTACTTAGATCATCAGCCTTAAGCGTGAATGTTACTTCAGCAGCAGGCAAAGCAAACTCTGAAGTGGGAGCAGTCACGATGCTTGCTGGATCAGCATAGACATACTTCAGAGTGCTTTGATCAGACGAGATAGAAACAGAGTTGTCGCCAAACGTTACTTCTGGCTTATCAAAGAGCGATAGCGCAGAAAGAAAACGCGATAGGTCATAGATTGCACATTCCTTATCGAATGTGTTATCTACCTCTGCTTTCGCCAGGACAGTCTTGTGTGCAGAAATACTACGCACAGTATTGCCTGGACGAAATAGAATACCAGGGTTAATTGAAGAAAAGTTCTTTAGTACGTTCAGTGTAGTTTCGCTTAGAATCATTTTGCAGTCTCCTATAATATATAAAAATTAAACTTACTTCTTGCTACCAAGTTTGGCTGGATCTGCTGTAGCAGCAACACCGACTGATGCTAGATCAGCAAGAGTGCCACCGAACACGTATGTACCGACGTGCTGTAGACCCATCCATGGACACAACCAAATCTTTAGACCGATGTTACGTGCCCATTGACAGAACATGTAATCTTCAGATAGGTAACGCTTGGAATATTTGTTTCCATCTACATCATAGTCTACATCGTCGATAAAGTCAACAACTTCTTTTTGGGTAGCATTTGGGTTCTTTTCATAGAACTTTCGAATCTGCTTCTTGATGTAAGAGTGCTTGTTATCAATAAGAGCATCAAAGTACGTCATGATCTCACGCGAGCCGTCAAATGCTGCTGTACGTACATGATCTGGTCGATACATCAACTCAGGATATGCAGCAGCAAACTTCTCTAATGTTGACTTACGGAACATCATAAAGCCTGTGCCTGATTCCATTACCTCTGCTGGTTCCATAAGAGACATTTGACCTGTACCATTTACCACGTTGAACACGTAGTCGCCGACAAACTTCTCTAGAACGTTAGGATCTTGATCGGCAGCACCCTTATCTACAGCAGTCTTGATCTTTTCCCATGAGATACACTTCTTGGGATATGGACCACAAATAACATCATATTCACTTTCATCTGACTGTAGAGCAAGCATTGTGATAACGTCATTAGCATTGAAACCAATGTCACTGTCAATGAAGATCATATGCGTACAATCTGAACGCATAAACTCATCACAGCAATAGTTTCTTGCGCGTGTGATTAATGACTCATTGAATAGGTAATAAAAACGAACTTCAATGCCATATCTTACTGCAAGGGCAGAAAGATCATTACATGACTTTGTAAACATACCCGCACACATACCACCATACATGGGTGTTGCTACGAATAGTTTTCGCTTTTGCAATTCTTCTACGGGAATTTTAATTTCCATTTTATATCCTCAACTCAGTTATTTTTAACATTTAAAAAAACAGCATTACAATATCTTCCATTACCTAGTCCACAGTCTGACTTAATTTCTGTAACTTCGTGTTTTGTATTACCAGATATCAGTATGATTCTATTGTTATTTATAGCAATCTTATGGCGTCTTTCTCCATTGAAAGAATGAAGTATTACTTCTCCACCTTCAAATTCTTTAGGCTCTACATTAAAGTAATTGAGTATAGTGAATACTGTAGCATCACAATGTACTTTATAAAAGTCTGAATTTTCATAATAAGAAAGAAGATGTGTTCTCATGTCACAAGCATAGAATATTTTATATAACGGATTCAAGCTTATTAGTTTAGCTTTTATTTCTGGTTTTTCAAAATTCTCAAAACAATGCTTCATTAATGCAGAGTGCTGCCAGTTAACAAATACCTGTTCTAAGAAGATACCTTTTTTAGAGGCACCATAATCGCCTGTTGTAATTGAAGTCGATGCACCTAAATTATCTAAGTCTGATTTAAGAATATTGGGTTTTGTCAGCCATTTTAACTCAGTCATTATCTGAGCCATTTGATCATAGGAATAAAGACCATCAATTACAACGGCATCTACTCCATCTTGAATGTGTTCAAACTTTACCATTATTTTCTAGTTCATGTACATGCAATTGTATAATAGCATAATGAATTACTTTTAGCAAGTCACTTCGCCAATCTTTTGGCGAACCTTTACGACCATAACGTTGTGCATACTTGAGAACATTACCGATGCAGAAGCCAGTACCGTGGCCACCATCAATGATGAACTCTGTTGCTTGATACTTGTTCTGAGAATAATGCTGACCATACGTTGCGTCAATGTATGAAGCAATCTCTGCTAGAGATTTATCTTCATTGTATTTGTATTGTGTTGTCACAGTTTTAACCATAATATACTTTTCCTCTGTATAATGTATTTATAGATATTCTAAGAATGGATTGTCGTTATCTACTCTTTTTTTAAATGCTTTACTCCATAGAATTTTTGATTTACCAAAATCTCTAAACCCACCAGAAGTTCTTTTGCCGTCTTCGTCATACAGAATAGTAAAGATTCCTGGGAACATTGATTCTAAAATCTTATGATCACGTAATGTATTTTCATATGTTTGTTCGTCCCAGATAGCAGACTTCATATCTTTCTTATGTGCGCTGTTATTGAAAACAATAAATTCTTGACTGACACGATTTCCATATCCTCTATTCAAAAGGCTTAAAAGAAATAGTACGTCCTCTGCTACTTTAATTTTTGTAAGTTCTAATTCAGGCAAAACATCTTTAAAGTGTTTACCATTAATCCACAAAGCACTACTCAAAGAAGAATTTTCAGAGTACGGCTTATCTTGTGGTGGATTCTCACTAAGACCACAACCACAAACTGTTACTTCTTTATCGTCTAGCCAGTTGTCATATAGATCAAACATCTGAAGTACATCATCTTGTGTAGCTTTACGCTTGGACATTTCCATGTTAGATATACGAGTCCAGTATTTGGCATTTCTTCTACCAAATTCAACATCGTCATCTAAAACCGCATATTTAATATCTTGTCCAGCTTCGTAAATAATTTTACGTGTTTTCGAAATACAATAATAGTCATTAAGATTTACTTCTTCTGGTAAGACAAGATAATCACAATCGTAGTTGTACTTGTCTTTTTCCCAAGACTGTACAACCATTGTGACACGTTTCTTTAATTCATCTGGAAGATGGTTGAACGTAATTTGATTATCTACGCGATTAACAGTAGGTATAAAAATACGTTCAATCATTCAATATCTTCCTTTTTTAATTTAACTAGTTTCATACCATAGTTATCAACTTTAGCAAAACTGTTCAATTCAACGTTCTGTTTTAAACGTAACTTGTTTTTCTTGAACGGACTATAGTCAACGTAATGATGCCATCTGCCGTAGCGCCAGACCATCGTGGCAACGTCTGGATGCAAATCGACTAGCATCTGTGACTTGTTGACTGTCCCCTCTGGATTAAGCTGGCCGTCTCTCCACTTGCTTTTGTCTTGAGTGCCTTCAGCGTGATAGAACTCAGCAGTGTTGCCACCTTTGACAGTCTGTGTAGCAGCTTTACCTTGCAAGAAAGCATTGAACTGAATTGTGCAATCACCATCTTTGAGTACACGTAGGCAGATATCGGTGTCTTCGTTGTAACGACCACGCCAGCGATACTTGCAGTCATTCGAGATTAACAAGCAAGAATAAATGCGAGTATTTTTTACGTAAGGTGGGTACTTTTGATTTGGTGCAATGAAGAACCGATACTGAAAGCCAGAGATAGGCACATTCTCATATCTATCAACAAAGTCTTCTGCTGCTTTGAAGATAGCACCAGACTCGACACGAATACGAATGTTTTCATTTAGACGATAAAAATCTACAATGTTATCATCTAACACCCAATGCTTTTCAGCACCGATAGAGATAGCATGATCCCAACACCAGTTTCTAGCACGACCAGGTCCATCACCATGATTGCTAAACGGCGCAACTAGTAACGTAACATAATCACGAATACCAAAATTATCTAGTGCAGCTTCGTAAGGTTCTTTGTCTTGCGGTTCAATTGCAATGTAATGATTAACTTTCATTCTAGACAATGATCTAGAAGTCAACATAGAGTCGGCACGACCCTTGCTGATAATGTAGACTGGATTCTTTGGATTAGTCATTCGTTTCAATCCACCTACGTAGTGCATTTGCTTCACGATCAAGCTTTGGATGCCAAATGCTTTTTGTCTTGTCAGTCAAAGACTGATCAATAAGCTTTGAGAATTCCTTATAGTCTTCTTCATTACGAAAATGAACATAGATGGTCTTGTACGCTGGATTTTCTTCTTGCTTGAATTCGGGCATTCCAACCCAATGTTTTTTCCATTCCTTGTCAGTAGATTGCTCTAGTTCTGGCAACAAATCAAGAAACGGCGACTCTTCTTCAGCAGTGGGTTCTTTTACACCAATAAGACTTTCGTACTGTGTTGTTTCGTCAACTTTAACTTCGTCTGTCATAACAATCTCCAAATATTACTTTGTTCTCGCAAGGATCTTTTCGTATGCTTTACGTGCCTTCTTTGCCTTTTCCTTGTGATAAGGATGAGCGCGGTCTAAATGAACAATACCATTGAGATGATCTAGTTCATGTAGAAAGCAACGTGCAGTCATACCGTCAAATTTTTCAGTCTTAGTCTCACCATTGGGCATAGTGAAACGAACTCTTAGCATCTTTGGTCGCTTGATCTTTACAACCAAGCCAGGATAGCTTAAGCAGCCTTCATCAAGATACACCATTTCACTTGTGCTGTCAACTACTTTCGGATTAAAACATGCATTGATCGGACTACCAGTGAGTACAAATACTCTGTATGGTAAGCCAACTTGATTAGCAGCAAGACCTAGACCTTTGTTTTCGATCATAGTCTCTGCTAGGTCTTTTGCTAACTGAATAGGATCAATAGGAGGATTTGTAAAATCAAAATCTTCCATCTTCTGTTTTAGAATAAGGTTAGACGCATCTACTAGTTTGAGAATTGCCATTAGAACTTCTTCCCACCTTCTGCTTCACGATTCTTTAGCTGATGATCTGCGCGTGTTCTGTTGTACTCATGCTTCTCTGCTAGAGCGCCGGCAACGTCATAGCCCTCACGACCAGCTAGATCAAGAATACGAATGATGCAGTCAGCAAGTTCAACTTCTGGCATAGGACGATGTGTTAGATGATCGTCCCACAAGTCTTTGCGGGCGCCCTCTAGTGCTTCTGATAGTTCAGAGTGACATAGAGCAATCATTGTACCAAAGTCGCGTGGCTTATTATGCCAACCCATTTGCTTTGATTGATTATACAGCTTCTTTTGAATATTTGCAAGAGTCAAGACTTCTTCTAGTGTAATCAAATTATCTTGTGTTTCTTCTGGCTCTGGTGTCTTTTCTTCAGTTTGAATGTAATTGTAATCTACAATATTACCTACGCCGATAGACCATTTTGATGGATCATACTGCATTGAATAATTCAATCCTGCTACTGAACTAGAATACCCTAGTGAAGCTGCCGGTACTGTGATTACTCCACCTGGAATCACAACGTCATCAAGCTTAATCGTATAAGAGCTATTAAAATCTGTTAGATTATAATTGGTAACATTGATATCTGTATTGCTTGTCATAATATATCTCCTAGTTGTTTGCTATCTGGCTAAAGTTTTTTACTTTTTCAAATTTAATCACACTAGAGAACTTATCAAATAGTTGATCTCCCTTGTGACTAATAATGAATACGTTGGTGTCTGCTGTCACTGAACTTAGAATCTTAAAGAACTCTTCTGTACCTGAAGTATCAAGAGAGCTATCAAACACTTCGTCCATAATCAACAGATTTGTGCTGGCGCTGTTACGTAACTTAGATACTGCTCTCCATGTGAAGAGCAACGACAAGTCAATACGCATTTTCTCGCCTTCAGAGAATGAACCATATGTAAACTCGTCTCTAAACCTAGACTTAATCTTCTCATCAAAGTTTTCGTCTAATTCAAATTGAACAAAGAAGTCCATTGCAGCAAGGTACTTGTTGATCAACTTGTTCATCACAGGCACATACTGCTTGATGATCTTTGTTTTAATACCACCGTCTTTCAATAGAAGCGCAGCAGTACTGAGTAATGTTCTTGCGTTGGTCAGTTTTTCTTTTTCTGTTTCAATCTCAACTAGCTCTGCTTTGGCAGCATTTAACTCGGTAGCATCTGTCTCAATCTTTTTTTGCTGAACATTAAGATTGGTTATTTCTTTCTGTAGTTCTGCGTTGTATCGTGTATACATTGCAATCTTGTTGTTGCAGTCATTAATCTCTGCATACAGAAGGTCAATCTGATCCTGAGCAGTTTCAATTTCTTTAAGACGAACATCTACCCTGTCTTGTTCTTCTTTTAACTTCACAATCGCGTCAGTCAATTCTTTAGACTTATTGCGGCCCTCTTCGAGCTTATATGATTTTATTCCAGCTTCAATATCTTGAGTACAGGTAGGACACTCATCGTGCTTCTCAAAAAAGTCAATATGCTTGGAGCAGTCTGTGATCTTATACTGCAATTCAGACTGAAGAGAGTTGATCTTCTTTAGCTTAGATATAAGCTTTGTCTGATCGGCAACAACTGGAGTATAATCACCAAGCTTTCTTGCTGAATCGTCACGTGAGATTGTTACCTCTTCGATCATGAAGTTGTGTTCATTGATCTTGTTCTGCTTGATCTCTATGATCTCGTCATTGTTTTGGCGCATAGACTCAATGTGCCTTTTATTCAATTGAATCTTTTGCTCACACAACGATATTCTTGTAGCACATGCGGCGATATCGTCCTTGTTCTTCTGAACTCTGTCTTTCAAAAGAATATTCATTGTAGAAAAGATTTGAATATCTAGCAAGTCTTCGATGAACTCACGCCTAGATGCTGCTGGTAGCTGCATGAACGGTACAAATGTAGAAGAACCTAGTGTAATGATCTGTGAGAAAGACTTGTGCGTTAGACGCAGAATGTTCTTCTCTAGAATTTCTTGATAGTCTTTAGATGCTGCTTCTTGATTAAGCAGCACACCATCGACAAGAATCTCAAACACAGCAGGCTTTAGACCTCTGCGAATAAAATACTCTTTTTTACCAATAGAGAATTCAATTTCAACAATAAGATTTTTGTTGTTGATAGAATTAACTAGCAGTGGCTTATTGATCTTACGGAATGGTTTACCATACAGCGCAAAAGAAATAGCCTCAACAAAAGTAGACTTACCACTGCCATTCTCGCCAATGATTAGCGTAGAAGACGACTGATTAAGTTTGACTTCTGTAAAGACGTTTCCTGTTGAGAGTAAGTTCTTCCAACGTACTGTTTTAAAATATATCACTCTATCGACAATGCCTCTTCATATAGCGAGCGCATCAAATCATCTAATGCCGCTTTGTCTGCATCTAATTCTAGATTGTCAACATACTTACGTAAGATTGTAAGCGTGTCTTCTGTTTCATTCACAATGTTATCATCGCTCTCTAAGTTCAAGTTGAGATGATCGTCCACGACTTGAATGTTAACTGTACCTGCTTTTTCAAGCTTATCAATAAACATATCAAACCAGTATGGATTGTTCTTTGCTTTTACGATAACTTTGACATACGTGTTCTTGTATACGGAGAAGTCTTGTTCGACAAGCGCATTTAAGGTTGTATCTGTGTCATCGTAGATAAGCTTAAAGAACATTCTATATGGATTCTCTACAAATGTCAACTCTCTTGTTTCGGTATCAAAAATATGAAAGCCTTTAGTGTCATTGTAATCTGACCAGGTCATCTCATACGGGCAACCTAGATAATGAATGTTACCACGTGAAGACTTGTGGTGATAGTGACCAGAGCAGACAACATCAAACTTCTGAAACACGCCTGAGTCCATACCATCGTCATGAACTGCACCCTTGTACATCTCGAAGCCACCTAGTTCTAAGTGACCGAAAACAATCTGTGCATCAGTCTTGGCAATGAGTTCCATGGTCTGATCATAGTTGTCATCACAAATCCACGGCACAAGCAATATCTTTGTATCATCATACACAACTTCTTTAGGTTCTGCAACAGTCTTGACGTTGCTGTATTCTTTAAGCAGTAGATCAAGCGCATTGATCGACAATGTGTTGCGATACGGAATAACGTGGTTGCCTACGATAGAAGTGATGTTCAGTTTCCTGTTTACCATTTCTTCGTAATAGTACTTCTTTGCCCTACTCAACGAGTAGAAGCTAATGTATTTTCTACGATCAAAAGTATCACCAAGATCAATGATCTCAGAGATGTTGTTGTCGCTCAGGTAAGGAAAGAAAAACTCTGTATAAAACTTTTCAAAGAAATCATGAAACACAGGGCTGTCATTCCTAACACCAAAGTGTTGGTCTGTAATCAGCGCAATCTTCATATTAGCGTTTCTTTTGTTTGAAGGAAGGTGTTTTCATGTTGAGCATAGCTACCTGTGAGTCATAGGTTTTAATTGCAAGCTCACAGCACTTACGAATATCGTCTACGCTACGCTTATAGTTCTCACGGGTGTTGCGTGAATTCTTTTCATTAAAAAGTTCAGTTAACATATGAGTAATGATCGGTGGCATATTGTTATCAATATTAAACATTGGTAGTATCCTTGTTTAGCAATTCAAGACCTACAAGATTGACTTCCTTTGGCAATTTCTTTTCACTCATCTTTTTCTCGTAGTCTCTTACAAATTCATGCATGTTTTCGTGTGACTTGGCATCAGAGATAAACGAATCATCGCTGTCCGATGTTGAGAAGAATTCGTTGCTTACAATAGAATGTTCAAACGACTTGTACTTGATATAGGTTTGTTTCTTCTCTTTCTGAATACGAAGTATGTAAGCATTATAGATGATTCTCGTGAAATATGCAAATGGATTTTTTGATTTTTCTGGATCAAAATTGTCCATGTATTGAATACAGTTCTCAATACCATCTGAAATCATTTCATCTTTATAAGAATAATTTATGAAGTTACCTTTTGTAGCTAACCTTGTAGCAATCTGAAAGATACAAACACCCACGTATTCGGGTATTCTAGGCGGTTTAGTACCTAGAGCCAAAGCTTCTTTTTTGCTGTTTTTGAATTTAATCAGCGTTTCGTAGAGAGTTTTGTTGTCTACGTAGTGTTTTGGCTTGTGAGTTTTTGCTATCATAATTTATCCTAACATGAATGTGTTGACAAAGTTCAAATTGTGTGTATAATCAGGTCTGTGCCTGTTCAATGAATAGTAACTTTAAAGTCCCTGAACGCTTTAGAAACTACCGATGCTAGTGCTTTCTGTGTTATCTCATCTTTTAAAGATTGAGGCGCAGCCTCTGGAGGCTCTGCCTCCTCTTTAGTCTTCTTAATATCATCTTTCATCTTTTTATCTTTTGAGGTAAAATCTATATAGTTTCCGATGACTTCAGAATCTACCTCTGAAGCAGATACAATGTTTGTGTTTTCAAAAGCCACAACTAAATTTTCTTTCATTGAAAGTTGGTTGTAATTTACAAAGTACATGTACGCTGAAGCGTTGTCTTCATTGACGCCAAACTTAACAACGACTGGGTGACAGATACTTGTACTCTTGCTATTAACAGAGACAAATTTACCCAAAACAATATCAGTAGTTACCAAATGAAGAGATATGTAAATATCTTCTTCAGGTTTCTTACTGAAGGTCGATGTTATAAATCTTGTAATCAAACCCTTCTTCAACATAAATTTTCATTCTTTCCTTAAAATGTTCTAGTGTAAAATTCTTTCTTGTTTTCCATGAAAGATCATCTGCTATATCAAACAACGTTACACTTTCTTTAGTATCTGATGTTCTTAGACCACGACCAATAGACTGCAACGTTTTAATCTTAGACTTGCTAGGTGAAGCAAATATAATATTGTGTAAGTTCTTTATATTTACTCCAGTGGAAAACACACCAGATGAAGCAATGATGATTGCGTCTTTCTCTGTCTCTACTAGCTTACGAATTCTCTCGCGCTCATCGCCGTCTACGCCGCCGTGAACAAAGAAAACTTTTCTGTCTGATGTAGTATCATTGATAGAAAGATATAACTCTTTACCATGCTTATCTACATACTGGAATAATAGTAACACATTTCCCGACAAAGATAAAGCTAAATTTTTAATAAACTTGTTTCTTCCTGCATGTCTTACGATGAAATCCATTTCTCCAGGATAGTCTAAGCCTTTGCATTGCTTTCTAACATCATCTGTGTATTTCATCAAAAGAATTTTAATCTTTAATTTTGCAAGATACTTCTGCTCAATCAAGTCTGTTGTAGATGCTACACGCTTAACTGGTCCGAAGAGTCCTTCTAGAACAAGCTTGTTTGTTTCTGTGCCGTCTAGAGTACCTGTAAAGCCAAAACGATACTTGCAGTTGCTCATCTTTTCCATAATAGATGTTAAGCTCTTAGCTTTAAACAAGTGTGCTTCGTCACCAATTACAACATCGAACTGTGAGAACCATTTTACCGGCATCTTATAGATTGACTGCCAGGTAGAGATAACAATATCTTCACTTGTTTCTTTCTCTACACCAGAATAGATTCTGTGTATTGGCTTTGTGTAACCATACGATTCAAAGTCAGAAGCCATCTGACTGACAAGAGAGATCGTAGGCACAATGATCAAAGTCTTCTGTCTGAAGTACTTTACAATTGTATAGATGATCAAAGACTTACCAGAAGCAGTAGGCGATAACAATAGACCTCTGCTTTTTCTGACTGCATGTGCTAAAGCTTCAATCTGATAGTCTCTAGGCTGTATGTTAGCAGGTAAATTTAATTGCTTTGTAAACTCTGTAGCTTCTGCTAACGAGAACGGCACATCATTAAACTCTGACAGATATTCAATCTCATAATCTCTAGCGCTAACAAAAGCCATTACGTTGTTAAGAAGACCAGCATAGAGTTGCTTTGTCATAACGTTGAAGAGACGAATTTTACCGTCCCAAACTTTGTTCTTAAACAGCGGATGAAACTTAGCGTTCGGCACCATAAACGTAAAGTGATCCGATAGCTCATATGCTACCGAAGCTTCACAGTCTATTTTGATAAACGTTTCGTTTACCTTAGAGATTCTTAGAATATCGGTCATGCTGTGCCGCTGGTAAACTTCTGCCACTCGATATAATTGCGGATCATCCAACCACGTTCAATGACGTTCTTGACAATCGACTCTAATGCTGTTATCTTTTCTTTTTGATAAGCAATCTTCAAAGTCAGGTTGATGATATCCTGATCTGCATCTAAGTGCATAGGTATATCTGACTTGAGAATGTTACGAGGATTAGGCTTCCAGTTGTGTTCAATCAAACTATCTTGATCAAGAGTGCCCATGAAGTATTCATACTTGTCTAGATATAATTGCTTGTAGTTAGACTCAAGTTTCTTTAAACTTAGTCTTTCAGCAGACAAAAGTTTAAAGTACTTGTTGTGTAGTTTAGGGATCTTGATTGCTTCTTCGCTAATAGCAGAAGTGTTGATCTCTGAGTCTTTTGACCAGAGATCGAATATCTCATCCAAAGTCATAATAAAATCATCCTATAAGTTAAAAATTACAGTCTTTCGTATGTGATCTGATTGAATTTAAATACTGCTGTGGCTGTTACGTAATTTACGTCTGTTTGTGTCGAGTCAAATTTTGGACCAGATATTGAAATAGGTAACAAATCTTGAAATGTGATTTTAATGTTGGGTTTCATTGCGCTACTCAAAATCAACAAGTTTGCGTCTACCAATGCGCCTAAGCCGCTAGTTCGACTTTGTGCAGCAATATCTTTATACTGATCAAAGTTATCTGGCTTACCTATTGCTGTGATCCAGTCAAAAATTTCAAAATAACCTTTCATGTCTTCGTCAATCTTAAAAGTGACAGACAAGTTAGTATATGACAAGTGATCGCCAGGAACGGTAATTCTGCTGAAAGGTGTCTGTATGCCTTTTGTTTCGTTCAATTTTGTTATTGGGAAATCAACACTTTGAACAAAGTACACAAAGTTAGGTATCTTGCTCAAGATAAACTTGTAGCCAAGAGGCGATAAAAAGTTCATGTTCTGTGGTTGGTCGTTGATACTTGCCACGTTTTTACCTTAAGTTAAGTTGCTGATTGTATTCATTATACCGCATAATGTACTTATAGTCAAGAAAAAAGTTTGTTTTTTTGTGCCTTTTCGCTTGACACATTAAATATAATAGCGTATTATGGCTATTGTAAATCAGAAGCAACACAGGAGATTTCGAAATGCGGTTCGTCAAACAGTATAGTTTTCCTACACTGAAAGATGGCGTATACAGTATCGAAAAGGTAGCAGATAAGCTGTCTTTTAGGTATCGCAGAGGATACAAGCTTGATGAAGAAGAGCTTGACTATATTGATTGGGCAGAACGTATGCTCCATCTACACTACAACGCGGAGCGTAAAAGCGCCTAATGGACGAATACAAGTACAAAAAAGTATCATACTGGCTTGATGAACAAGATAAGCTAGAAGATATGTATGTCGATTTTAAAAATTTGTTGCAGATTTCTGATTATCCTATGAAAGATTTTGCGACAATTCTAAAGTGGTTAGAAGCGGCCTTTCAAGCTGGCAGGGAACACGAATAACTAATTTGGTTCCTTAGCTCAGTTGGATAGAGCAACAGCCTTCTAAGCTGTGGGTCGCTGGTTCAAGTCCAGCAGGGACCGCCATATAAGTACGTCCGCATATCCCAATCGGTAGAGGAAAAAGACTTAAAATCTTTATAGTGTCAGTTCGAGTCTGACTGCGGATACCAAATACGGAAGGGTGGCAGAGCGGTTGATTGCTACAGTCTTGAAAACTGTCGTAGGTGAAAGCCTACCGTGAGTTCGAATCTCACCCCTTCCGCCAAAACGTGTTGTATCTATTTTTATTTTTGGACAGATGGGTGAGTGGTTAAAACCGACAGACTGTAAATCTGTTGCCTAATGGCTACGTTAGTTCGAATCTAACTCTGTCCACCATTCAATGTAGATGAATTATTATAAATTATAAGAGGAGTATAATTTGCCTAAAACAATGCCGTCGATGCTAAAAGAAAACAAAGAACTTTGGCACAAGTTTCATGCTATCTTAGATATCGTATTGACTAAAGGTATATACGAATCAAAGTGGCCAGGTAACTTTACGCGAGGACATAGAGAGTTCTTGTTTGCGTACATTAGCAGAAAGAACAATTGCTATTTCTGTTCTACCACGCACTTTGCTCTTGCCAAGGCTCTTGGCGTAGAAAAGCTTGATAGAGATATTCTAACACGTACAGACGAATTGTATGACAACATTTTGATGCCCGTGTTAGATGAAATTGATCCTCTTACGCAACAAATTCTCTTTACTATTAGTGCTGCTAAGTTCATCAACACTCAGGTAGTAGCACACGATGTTCATATTAGCCCTACCTCTTTGTTGAAGTCACCCGTGTTCTTAGAATTTGGCTATGAAGCGGCTTTTAGCCAGCTAAAGAACGAAGATACCTATGCTTAATTTGTAATGAAAACAATGAGGTAGAAGAAATGTAAAAAAGTACTTGACATGTATGACTGAATATAGTACTATGTATATACGGTGATAATTGTTATGCCGTTTGATGTGAAACTGAAACTTAGGAGTTAATTTATGAATACCAATACCAATACCGTTTCGAAGTCCGATCGTCTTCTTTCTGCTCTTGTCGAAGGTGCTGAACTTTCGCAGTCGCAGATTGCCAGCCGCTTCGGTTATTCGCCCAACTCAGTGAGCAAGGCGATCTTCCGTCTCCGCACTGAAGGCTTTCCGATCTTCACGAACAAGCGCACCACAAAGAAGGGTGCAACTGTTAGCAAGTATCGGATGGGTACTGCGCCCCGTAGCGTTATCGCTGCTGGCTATCGTACTCTTACTGCGATCGGTTACAATCCACTAGGCTAAAACCTAGTTAAGAGGGGAGAGAGTTTCGGCTCTCTCCCTTTTTTTGTATCTGAAATGGAGTATTAATGTAATGAGAAAGAGAAGCTTGGGCGATCATTATCTGGATGATATCCATGCATACAGAATTAACAGAGATACGTTTTCAATCTACATCGGCGGCGATCCTACTCTTATGGGTAATGAGGGCGCAGAGCCAGGTGTGGACTTCAACATGGCAGACAGGTTCGAACTTAATCTAGACGTTCTATCGTCTATAGACAAGCATCGACCTATTGTAGTCAATATGTCATCGTGTGGTGGCTGCTGGGAAGAGGGCATGAAGATGTTCTCTGCGATCTTAGCTTGCCCCAATCCCATTACAGTTGTCGCCACCAAACACGCCAGATCAATGACCTCGTTGATCCCACTAGCTGCTGACAAGTTTATTATTCGTCCACCAGCTACGTACATGTTTCATCGTGGTACATACGTAATTGAAGCACTGGACGAAGAGGTAGAGACGGAGGACAACGAGCGCCGTAAGGCAGTAGAGATGATGCTGCGTATCTATGTGGCTCGCCTACGTGAGCAGGGCAAGTTTAAGACGCACTCCGAAGCACGGATTAAGAATATGCTTCTACAGAGTATGCGTGAGAAGATCAACGTCCACCTGACAGCGGACGAAGCTGTAGCGTGGGGCTTTGCTGATGCAATCTATCTTGGCTGGAATCTAGAAGAGAAAGAGGAGTATCGTGCAACTAAGGTAAACATTGATCGTAGACACGCGATGATGGAAGTTCTACGTAAGCCGATTACACTTAAGTTTGAGATTAGCTAATATGAATACAGGTGGGAAAGGCAGTAAGCCAAGACCTATGAATGTACCCAGAAAGAAATTCGAAGACAACTGGGACGCAATCTTCAAAAAGAAGACGAAGAAGACGAAGCATAAAAAAAGGGCTGCCTTATGAGCAGCCCTTTTAGTTTAATCAACAACCTGTTATAGTTGTTTTTAATCCTACATTATAGGATGTTGTTGATTAGGAAGCGACGGTAGAACACGTTGGTGTTCTGTACTAGTGAACCGTCGGAGGTTGTGGCACCAGCTGAGAAGGGATTTGCGACCATGCCGTAGCGGGTCTTAAAGCCAATCTTGGGCTGGAAGCTGTCCTGACCAACTGCACGAACCATCTGTAGTGGAACATATGGGCAGTAGAAAAGACCAGCGTCAAAGGCAGATGCGCCCTTGTAGCCGACTACTGCGAAGTTACCACCAGCATATGGGTCGACATATACGCGAGTGCGGCCGTTTAGAACGCCTGCGAATGTGTTGCCCGTGTCATCAACCTGTAGGTTGTTGCTGTTTAGAGCAGGTGTGTAGTCTAGAACACCAGCCATCTGTAGAGCAGACGCAACGTCTGAAGAACAGATGATGATGTTGCCCTTGCCGCGACGAGTTGCCTTGGCAATTGCGTTAGCTTCACGCTCAATCTGGAACATTAGACCCTTGAACTTCTCAACTGACCAACGGCCGTTTGAGTCAACGTCTAGATCGAATGTACCGGCAGTTGTTGTACCAGCAGCACCCTGTGTTGCAGTTAGAACTACTGAACGAACTACTTCACGATTGATTTCAGCAAGAATTTCTGCTGAAAGAATTGTTGATAGCTCTGTCTCAGCATCTAGACCGTGAATGGCCTTTAGATCCTGAGCTAGTTCGATTGAGTACTCAGCCTTTAGGGCACGTGACTTTGCAGTTACAGAAACACGCTCAATTGAGAATGCCATCTGTGCGAAGTCAGAGTTACCTGAAGCGCCTAGAGCTTCTGCCTGGGCAGTATTCATGCCGCCAGCAAAGTTATAGGTTGATGAGTTACCAGAAGCGACTACGGTATTTGAGAAGCCGTAGATACCGCCAACGTCACCAGCAGCTTGACCCAATGTGGTGTTGCCGGCAGTAAGAGTTGACTGACCTGTGTTGGCTTCGTAGTACATTGCTTCATAACCAGCAGCACCCTGAGCGGCTAGCTGTGAGTTATATGAAGGACGTAGTGCGAAGATCAAACCAGTTGGGCCGGTCATTGGCTGAACGCCGCAGATATCATATGCAATGAGGTTAGGCATTGCACGGCGAACTAGTGAGATCAACACTGGATCGTAGTTGAGTGAACCACCGGTTAGTGAAGTAGGTGCAGCGCCCGAGGTCTCAATTAGAGACTGTGGGCTCATGGTGCTGCCTTCACGAATTGCGGCTTCGGTGTTTTCTAGCATCTGAGCAAGAGTTGAACGCTTGTGTGCATCAGTGATCTTTGGTAGATCGGCATGCTCAAGCACTGGTGCCCACTTCTTTTGGATTTCTTCATTGATTAACATTTAACTTCTCCCTTTTCGTTTTGGATTATACTTATTTATAAAAACTTACTTCTTAGTGGTTTGCGAAATTGCCTTTACGTAGTGAGCCATTGGGCCAGTTGCCTTGATCTCAACTCCCTCTTCATCATCAGAAACGCCATCTACTTCTTCAGTTAAAGAAACGGACTTCTTTTCGCTTGGGAAGTACGATTCCTTAATAACATTCAACTTCTTTGTGAACTCTGAGGCGTCTGAGTATTCAATACCCTCAACGAGAGAACGGAGCTTCTCTGCTTGAGTTAGTGGAAGTGAATCCACTGCCTCAGAGAAAATCTTGTCTACCTCTAGTGAGTCAACATAATCTTTTAGTTCAACATTTTCCTTGAGGGCAGAGTTAACCTTGTCTTCGAGATCAGCAACATGCTGTGTTAGCTCGGCAACTAGATCGACCTTGTCATCTGGAATGTCTACGTAATTTTCTTGGAATAGTGTCTTAAGACCATGAATGAAGCCTTCAACAACTTCAGCCTTGAGTCCAGTTTCGATAGCAACTTCATTATCTGCAACCCACTGCTCTACGGCGTAGGAGAGATATTTGTCAACGTTTTCAGTTAGAGCAGTGATCTTCTCTTCTAGTGATTCAACTAGACGAGCATCAAACTCTTCCTGAATACGAGCTACTTCTGATACTAGATTTGCATTTAGAGCAGCTTCAAAAATTGTTCTTGCCTTCTCACGGACTTCTTCTGATAGTTCTTGACCATCAAAGATTACGTCCATGTCTTCTGATGCAACATGCTTTGCACTTGTTGGTGAGATATGCATCTGTGCAATTGTTTCGCCATCAGATGCATCTGATGCAGTGCCACCAAGACGGCGTGTTGCCTTTGCCTTAGCAGAGTCATGACCAGCAGTCATGCCCTTGAAGATATCAGCAATGGCTTCTTTAGGAAGACCGCTCATGTGCTGAATGGCAGCATTGAGTGCTTCAACCTTTGTTGCGAACTGAGGAATTGCAGTCTCGCCAGCAGACTTATCTGCGCCGCGATTAGCGTGTGCATCACCCTTAGCAACGGGATCTGCTGTTTCGCTTTGACCGTCTGATGATTTGAATTCAACTAGTTCTGAATTCTCGTGAATATTCTTCTTAGCCATTTTCTTACTCCCTTGAGGTAATATATATTATTTATAATTTCTTATTTTCGTGAAAGCGAATTAAGATACTTCTCGAAAAGATGTAGCTGATTTTCGTTGATTTGAGACATACTCATCTTCTTTAGATTCTTCTTTGTGTTTTCTAGCATTTCAGCGGCGCGCCATGAACCAGCAGCAGCATCATATACCCACTCTACATTTTCCATTACACCGCGCACAAATGCTTTGTGTGCAGAAGGATCAGCAACAATATCAGCAGCAGTAGCCAACATGAAGTCATCTTGAACTTCCATGATACCGTTCTTTTCTTTTAGCGTACCCATGCCGCGAGAAGAAACTCCTAAATTTGCGCCTTCATCAAGAAGATTCATTACAATATTACCCATAGGGGTATCTGTAATCTTAGCCTTACCAACAAAGTCTGAACCTTCTTGACGTAGCGACTTGATCATATGTGATACACGATCTAGATTGATCGTTGGACCTGCAGGATGACCTAGTTCGCCATAAGCACGATTTGTTTCAATTAAATCTTTTGTATAACGTGCAACTTCTTTAGCAAGAATTTTTGACTCATAGATGCGACCATTCTTGTTGGGTCTATCACCCATTAAGAATACGCCTTCAATATGAAATTGCTTCTTGCCGTCTTCCCTAGCTTCTTTTACAAGGCTAAGTTTTTGATCTAGTACTTCGCAGATAAGTTTCATCTTAGCTACCCTTAAGTTACGTTAACTGGAGCATAAGAGCCAGTATAGTGTGTGCCATCTGAGCCGTATGCGCCACCGCCAGCTTGTGCAGTCTGCTTGGCTAACTGAATAAGCAACGTACCATTAGTATCGTTATTTGCACAAACAACTGTTGCAGTTGAGAACTGACTTAGTGATGTACCCTGACCATTGAAGTCAAAAAACCCAGGACCTGTGTTTCCCAAATACAATACTGTGTTTGAACCACGTGAGATTGTCCAACTACCAGTCCAAAATACTTTTGTAATAGCAAGATTTGAAACAGTTTCAATGCTAGTATTAACTGATGCTGACGTTAGTGTGATTGTATTAGCAGCATTTAAGCTAAACCACACATGACCGCCTGGTCGATTTTGATATGCAACTGGATCTGCCATCTTACTTTACTCCATGCTTTGCGCGAATTTTAGCTAGGATAGCACCAGCAACTTTTTCGCCTGATTCTTTTGAGCCATACTTCTTTGAAGCCTTAGCAGCAATCTTAGCAAAGTTCTTGCCAGGCTTGCCAATATCTTTACCAGCAGCAGCAGCCTTTGCTGAATAAGAAGCTTCACCTAATTCGACTTCTTCTTTGTATGCTGTTGGCTTCTGTGTGTTTGTTTGATCTGAACCGGGCTTGCCAGCTTCGCCAGCTTTGTTGCCTTCTGGATCATCTTCACCTTCGCCATCTTCGTCTGAATTTTCATCAACAAAATCTTGAACTGACGAAACAAAATTCTTTGCTAGGTCAAGCTTCTCTAGAATCCAGCTGGGCATCTCTAGACCATCTGAGATGTTCTCATAGAGTTCAGCAGCAGCCATTGCAATTTCTTCTAAGTCTTCCTTAGCTTGACGAACGCCATCAGCCTCATTGCTGTCTTCGTTGCTGTCTTCATCGTTTTTGTTTTGATCATTTGAATCTTTACCGCCAGCGCCAGCAGATGCACTATCAGCACCGCCTGGATTATCGCCACTAGCAGGAGCTGGTGCCATTTGATCACCAAGTTCTGCAATGTATGTGAAAGCAGTCATTTCATTTAGTGCGGGAATATCATTCCACTCTACATTTTCAGAATGAAAGTTACCGGCATCCATCTCTGCCTGATGCTTATCGGCCATATGTGATGCAGCTTGCTTACGATCAGCAGTGGTGAACATCTTGTGCCAAGGTGTTTTTACATCGCCATGTTGTTTTGAATAGCTCTGTGCTGCACGATCAGCGTGATAGCCCCAAAGTTTCTTTGCTTTCTCATGATCATAGCTGCCCTTCTTGAACTTTTTTTCTAAGTTCTTGGCAACAGGCACATGACTGTTTCTGTATAGATGATGATCATTATCAGCATGAAGTGATAATTCGTGTGCGGCATCTGACATTTCTGCTGCTTCAGTTAGCTCTGTCTCTTCAGCACCTGACCATGCAGACCGAGAAGGCAATGCAGTCTTAATCTTACCAATAGGCTGACTCGTCTCAATGCCCTTCTTCTCTGTCTTTTCATGATGTGGCTTTGCTTTATCAAAAGCGGCTTCTACACCAATTTCGCCAGATTTAACAGCATGGAGTTTCTGTGCATTGTCACCAGATTCTGTGCCATTTAGATTTCCGTTTGGATTTCTATCTTTCTTTACAAACTTTTCAATAAGCTTGCCATGAGTTTCACTCTCGTATGCTGTGATAGCTTCATTGCCATGATAGTCAGCGCGGCGAGTAGTTAACTCTTTCTTTAAATTTGAACCATTAAAAATCTTTTCGCTTTCATCTTCATCATTGCTTGGTGTATTTGTTCTTAAAACAGGATGCTTATCAGAGAACTTCTTTAGTCCAGCCTTAGAGTCACGACCGACAACATAGTCCTGAGGATTAGTTTTGACTAATTTACGAGCCAATTCTTTTGGAGTTTTGGCAATTGCCATCTTGTCTGTATTAGCCATTTTGTTCCTCTGGATTGAAAAATCTCTGTGCTACTTCGATCTTTTTTGCAGCTAAAACGTCATGAATTCTTGCCATCAAGGCATCATTTACAGTTGACTGTAGACCGTCGATGTTATCATCTAAACAGAGGTCTATAATATCTGTTGCTACATTGTTTTCCATGTTAATCTCCATTTTCATTCTATTTATTTATATTTAGCTTCCACCTAGATTTTGACTAGATAGTTGCGGCTCATTTGGAGCGAATCCTGAAGCTTGGCCTTGCTGTTGTCCTTGTTGCTGATCTTGACCCTGCTGATCTTGACCGGGCTGTTGGCCCATTGCTGCCATTTGTTGCTGCTGCATTTCCATGTTTTTTGCAGCTTCTTCTTGCATTTCTTGATCCATGTCAATGATATCTTCATCGCTCAATTGAAGTACATTTCTCTTTACCCATTCTGCTGAGTAGTACTTACCAACATATGGATCAACCATTGAAAGAGTGTTCATTCTTTCACGCAGAATTTCTTCTTGCTTTAATTCAGAAAATACATTGTCTGCTTTGTAATTAAAATGAATGTTGCTCTTGAAAGTTTCCCAGTCTGATGCTGCAATAACACCAGTAAGAATTAACTGCTTTTCTAGTGCTTTCATAAACAAAGCAGAAAACTTTGTTCTTAAGCGATAAATGAATTTCTGGAACTGAAGTTCATCACGTGTAATTTCTGATGAACGACCAAGACTAAAACCTGTGTCTGCTTGTAAACGTGAGACAGGCACGTTCAATGCGCGATATAGTTTCTTCTCAAAGTATTCAACGTCAGCTAGTTCGCCCAAGTTCTGACCAGATGGTAGTGTAGTAACATTAGTACCACCACCGCCTTCACGGCGTGGGAACCAATAGTCTTCTAACATCGTCATGAACTTACGATCATCTCTAACGTCACCAGTAGTGGCATCATAGATCAATCTATTCTTATGGCGTGTCATTACATCTTTGACATACTGTTCGGCTTTCATCTTTGGTAGATTGCCAACGTCAATAGAGAAGATACGTCTTTCAGGCGCACGTGAGATACGATAGATTACTGTTGCGTCTTCTAGAACACGTAACTGATTAAGTGGCTTAATTGCTTTGTGTAGATAGCCTAGAACAATTTTATTGTCTCTGTCTACAACGCCAGATGGTACATGAATGATTGAGTCTTTAGCAATCTGTAGACCTTGATTGTCCATACCTGTAGCAGAAGCGCCCTTAAAGCCTCTTTCGCTATAGATGTAAAATTCATTATCAGTAACGTTAGTGTATACCATGTCTTTCTTGACACGCTTAACTGCACGTACTTTGCGAATCTTTCTAGGGTCAATGTAACGTAGTTCTTTGATGCCAGACTTAGCATCATTCACATCAATCATGATATGATAGTAGATACGACCATCAACATACCAACGTCTAAAAATATCGTAACCAGAGTTGTTGAAGTCTAACAACTGATCAATCTTATTCCATTCTTCTTGAATTCTTAATTTGATATTGTCTGTAACATCAAGATCGTCAAGATCAATCTCAACGATCTTTTCTTTGCCTTCTTTACAGATAGTTTCATCTACAATATCGCTAATTGCAGCGTCACACTCTGGCTGAATAGACATTTCACGATACTTGGCAACGATCTCGGCTTCTGTTTTAGCAGAGCCTTCTAAGTCTAGATACGTACCAAAAGTACCGCCCGCTGAAACAACCAAAGCTCCGTCATCTGTCTCACGCGGAGCAAATGACGGAATACTTAGGTCTTCTTCGGTTTCTTTCCGAATTTCAAAGCCAAAAAGTTTCATAATAATGTCCTAACTTTTACTTTAAGATCCACCAGCGCGACCAGTGACGCCGCCTGTAACTTCCCAATAGTCATATAAGAATGTAACTCTAAACTCTTCGATACGATCTGTTGCATCCCAGTCTAGGTCAATTGCTTGAATATCTGCGGGATAGATCCCGTAGAATGTGTACTCACGAATAGGAACGCCTGTCTTTGAGAACTGAGTTACCGTTGCGTTTGACTTGTATAGCAGAGGTGAAGCAGAACCGAATGAACGTAAGTTGCCTTCTAGTGAGTTGATCTTGTTTGACCACTCTTCCATTGCATTACGGATTAGGAAGTCTTCATCGTTGATGACTGTTACGCCCCAATCTGCGAATGTACGATCACCAGCTAGATTGATCTTACGACCGAAGTAGCCGATTGTGATGTTGCCTAGCTTTGACTCTGGAAGCTGTGCAGTGCGTACCATGAATGGCACTTTGATGTTACCAGTTCCATTTGCAGGATTGTTAAATTGCACCTGGAATAGCGACTGTCTTGCACCGCCACCTGTTAGTTGTGACTTAATTTCGTTGATATTGAAAGCCATGTTTGTTTCTCCTTGTCCTTTTATTTATCTTAGAATTTGCCTACGATTTCGGAGAATTCAACACCAGTTCTAACAGCAACAAAGTTTAGCTGGATGAAGTTGATTGAACGTGCAGGCTTAATGTAGATATCGCCTACAAAACGGTTGCCGTCAATTACTTCTCCTGTGTTGTTTGTCTCATCGCACACTACCTTGAAGTCATAGATGCCACGACGGCCCTGGATGTCCTTCAAGAATGGTGTAACGAGTGATACGAACTGTGACCGAGTGAAAGCATCGTTGAATTCAAATAGTGTGAATTTAGAAGCAGTCGCAATGGCCTTTTCTAGGACAATGAAGAGTCTACGCACGTTGATACGATCAAAGGCAGAAGGTTTGGCGAGAAGAGTCTTGTCGCCGTATAGAATTGTGCCTTGACCAGGGAATGTAACAACTGGGTTGACGCCAGCAGGATAGAGAACGTCACGATCAGCTTGCTTCGGATTGTATGCAAGCTTAATGATGTTCTTGATCTGACCGCGATTAAAGCCAGCAGGAGACCACCATGGATCTCTCTGAGTGTCTGTAACAACGCAAAGACCGGCAACGTCACCGTTTAGAGGCACCCAACGATAGATATCATTGTACTTGTCATACTGATACTTATAGCCAGAGTCTAAGACAGCATATGAAGTGCTTCTTAGATTATTGCGGAAAGTAGTAACTGCACTTAGTTCGCTGCCGACATTGTTAACAACGTCTGTGTTTTGAGGAGATACGAATACAACGCAGTCCTTTCTAACGTTAGCAACATTGTCGATGAGATAGTTGGCTAGCTGTGTGCCGTTTGTACCAGCAGTCTTACCAGCCATGACTAGAGCAACATCAACATTTTCTGTTGAAGCGAATAGATCATAAGCATTTGTAATATTGCCAATATATGTGCCGACTGTTGCCTCATCAAAGCCGTCATTACCGCCTTGGAACGATAGTGATAGCGGCGTTGCAGTTGCAGTTGTAGCAATGTTAATTGCAGTGTTGACGCTGTAGCCGCTACGGTGGTTTGTCCACCAGAGATACTGTGAACTCTGATTTAGAACGTTGACGTAGTAGTTTGTAGAGCCGTCTTGTGTCTTGGCATCTGTAGCACGTGATAAGCCCTGATAGACTTCTAGAATCGTGCCAGGAACGCCTGTGAACTTACCATCTTGGTCAGAAACAACAGCGTGAACTTCATCTACTGCGGCAGTGTTGCCGAAGCTGGTGTTGTAGTCTGATGAGCCAGGAGCTTTATCGACTGACTGGAAGTATTCCCAGTTACGAGTAATTGTACCAGACATTGATACGCTGGATGATAGCGTATAAGTGCTTGACAAGTTAACTGTAAAGGTATTGCCTGTTGGTGTTGATGCGGGCTTTGCAGCAACTTGAACATACTGATAGCCAACAATTGTGTTGCCAACATATAGATAGTCGCCAACAGTTAGTGCTTGATAAGCAGCGTTTGATCTTACGTAGCTGCCAGAGTCATCAAAGGTGATGACCATTGAGTTGCCAGAGAATGTTGTAGTGGCAACGTTAGCTAGTGAAGACTGATACTGTGTAGCGTTATCGCAAACAGATAGCTTTAGTGTGTTGCCTAGATCACCAGGATATTTTGCAACATATAGGATCTGAGTGTTTGAGGCAAAGTTATTGGCAGTCAACTTTTGATCATAATCGTCTGCGTTCTTAACGTTAAGAATAGCATTGAATGTGTAGCTGGCGGTATTTGCAACAGCGCTCCATGTGCCAATTGTATTAGCAGAACTTGTTGTATTTGCTGCACGGCTAACATATAGCGCATTGCCATATGAAAGAAAGTTTGCTGCTGTGAAAAAAGTCTCAGCATTTAGATTTGTTGGCTTGCCGAAACGATTTACGAGCGAAGCTTCTGAATCGACTAGGACCAGCTTACCTACTGGACCCCAACGAAATAAACCGCCAATACCGCCAGTGGTTGTAGAAACCGCTGGAACGATAGTTGTTAGGTCAATTTCGCTTACATTTACGCCTGGGCTTACTTGGAATGACATTTTTTTTCTCCCTTTATCTTATTAGGCTCTAGTGGCTCAAATTGGAACTTCTGTATATTTATAAAAATCAAATAATAAACTTTTCATACGGATCGGCCAACGGCACTCCAAGAAACCTGTTAAACTCATCGTCTTCTGAAGAAGTGTCTAGTCCTTCGTCTATAAAGCCAAAGGGTAACATTTCCTCTTCTAATTTGCGTTGATTGCTTTCTAAAAGTTCTAGGCGGGCATCGTTATTACTCAACTCCTTAAAGTAGTCTTGGTTTACGAGCCAAGAGAACAAAACGCAACACATTACTAGGTCGTCGTGTTCTCCCTCTTCTGCCTGATACTTGCCGTTTATTTCAATAAATCTGTACATTTCATAAAGCAGGTCATAATCATTAATTATGATTTTATCGCTCTCTACTAAGCTTTTAAAGTTAGCGCAGCCGATACGTTTTACTTGTGTAGTAGTGCGTACACCCAGCGATAGCTTACCGCCACCAGAATCACCGAGCTTTTGACCTGATTTGCCGCCAGACCTAGTTAGCAAGACGTTTTCATATTCCAAGTCGTTCTGTAGAATATCTGCGACTTGCTGACCAATGTCATTTGTTTCGACAAGAATATACGCCGTGTTGTATGGTCGTGAAGCATTGTAAATAACATTTGGATAAACTAAAGCGGCAATATTGTTATCTTTGTATCTAGCAACAACTTTATATGGTATTTTAGTAATATCGTAAACTATAAACGCAGAGTAGTCTATGCCCGCGCCTCTAGACGTATCTACTACAGTCAGATACACGTGTTTCTTTTTTGGCAATTCATAGATGATTAAATTACCATGACGCTCTAGCGGTAACGCATGTGTCAACATAGAAAGTTTTGATGCGTCAATTAGAGTATTTGAAGAGCCTAGGAACTCGCACTCATACTCTTGCTTGAACTGTCTCTCACTAGTATTGTCAATAGTCTGCTTCTTCCAGGCTTCCGTTCTGCCGGGAATCTGCGACCAGTGTACAGAGACTCTAGAGTATGAGTTTTTACCTGTCTCGCTTTCTGACCAAATCTTGTAGAACAAGTTCATGCCGTTTGGCGTAGATGTAATTAGAACCTTAGTGGATTGACCAGACGAAATTGTAGGATAAACTGATGCAAAGAATTCTTCCTGTACGTTACTGGGTACGAAAGCAAACTCGTCTAGGTAAACTAAGTTCTGTGAAGTACCGCGAATTGCAGAGGATGAGGTAGAACTTGCTAGAATTTTGCTACCATTCTCTAGCTCAATGTTGCCTTTGTTCCACTCAATAATCCCTTGCTGGAGCCACTTTGGCAGATGTTCGTATGCTAACTGTATGCGAGACAGGATCTCACGGGCCTGACGCTCCTTGTTCGCTAGGATAGCAATGGAGAAGTTATCTTTGAACAGCACATACCACAACAGAAGAGCAGCGATTGTAGTAGTCTTACCTACCTGACGAGGCATCTTTGCAATGACGAACCTATCGTCAATACATTTTTTAATCATTTCAACTTGAAAAGGCCAAGGTTCGAACGGAACTAGACCCTTATCGACGTTGACGATCTTGACATATTTTTTTATGAAATACAAAGGTTCTTTGGAACACTTGACGTATTCCTTTACCATATCTTCGTTCCAGCCGATAGAGACGGCCGAACGTTTTAAGTTCTTATTACCAAGATACGTTGAGGACTTATCAGCCATTATTCGCCACGCAACAGTTTTTGCAACTCTACGGTGCTTCCTACGAATAGATTGTTATTGACTGTCTTAGAGTCGCCGCCGTCTTTATCTGCGTCTTGCTTTTTGATCTCTTTGACTTGCTTACTAAGATTGAGAAGCTTTTGATTTGCGTCAACAAGATTGCTGATTAGAGTGCCAACAACTTCGTATGCACGTGGATGCTGCGCTTGTCTTGCAAAATCAATCATATCGTCTAGAGCGCGTTGACCGTTCTGAATAATACCATACAGATTTCCGCGAGCAAATTCGTAATCGTTATCTGCTTTATCGTTTCCGGGTGTCTCTTGATCAATAGTTATAGATTTTGGTGCTGTGCTATCACTAACAGTCGGAAGCTGTGAAACTCCCAATAAGCTTGAGATGCTTTGATTATTCGCTATCATGTAAGTCGCCCTTAAATATCAGAATAAAAATCTACGATATAGCCGTAATTAGAGTTTGCCTGAATTTCTGCATTTGGAATAGAGATAGAAGAATTGCTTGTTGGATTGCCATTAGCGTCTAAGCCTGGCTTAACTACAATGTATTCTGCCTTAGTTGTTGTACCAACACCTTCAGCCGCAGTATTTGTAGACGGCACATAGAAGTTAACGTCCGACTCTTTAATAACACCCTTAGTGGAGATTGGTCCATAAATGTAACCCTTCAACACAAACTGTAGAGTCCAGATAATTGCGTATCTATCATTAAAGCCAGCTTCATATGTGTCTTCATAATTGATAGTTTTCAACACAACAGGAATGTCCATGTGGATATTCATGTCTGGAATCAAATTAACAGTTGTAGTCCATTCGGGCTTAAAGTACGGTAAAATCTGTTCTACAATACGTAAAGCATCGTCAGCATTTCTTGTTAAGATAGACAAGTCAATATTAAAGTTGTACGGTACAGGATTATACTGACTATTGAATATGTCCGCGTCTGTATTTGTCTTTTTGTTTCTGCCTATAGTATTAAGCTTTCTGCTTGAGTCATACTCTACGCTTTTAATTTCAAAAGACATTCTTGGCAAAATCTGATTGATCTGCCTGTTTAAATCTGGATTAGCTTTTAGACGCGCAAGATATCTGTCTTTAGGACCATAAGACAACGGCACTTTGATCCAGTTTACAGTTTCACCTGTTGACTGATCGACACGTTCAAGCATGATGTCATTGAACAACGTCCCGAAAAGCGAGATGTATTTTCTTGTTGATCCAAAATAGAACGTTTTACCAAACATTAGAATACGCCGCCTTCACTAAATGGATCTTGAACTGTAAAGTCTGTGAATAGATCAGAGTTGTTCTGGAATATATCATTCTGAGCTTCAGCATCATCACCACTCATGTCGTAGTCTTCTAGAGTTAGCTCATAATTGTCTTCTGTTGTCATGTAGTAGCCGTCTTCCGTATAATAGAAGAAAGCATTTTCAGCAACAGAGTATGTACCCATAACTTGATCAATCTCAGAAACACCCGTATTGAACGTCTCACTATTGTAATTAAACTTCTCTAGTTGCAACTCATAGTACTGTAGACTACCTACTGGATAAAATGAGTCTTCGTGTTCGACAAACTTGATTTCAAAAATACCCTTAGTGAACGGGAAGAATACTAAATCGCCTTCATTAGGACGAGTCAAGTTCCAGACAGAGCCAATGTCTTCCATGAAACGTGAACGAGAAACAGATAGTACTAGTTTGTCAGCAATACTGAGACCAAACTTGGTAAGCAAGTCGCCTTCGCCTTGAAAACCAGAATACGAGTTGATATACATTTCCATAGGAATTGCAATATTGAATGAAGAATTTGTAGCTTCAGTCAAAAGAGTGTCAACAGTACCAGTGTTTCTTATGATGTAATATACATCAGTACCGTTGATCTTGATCATTTCCTGAACTAAATCACTTACAAGATTTTGTTCTGGATTATAATCTGTGTTCCTAAAGAAAAAGTTTGTTGCCATGAAAGGTCTTTAACCTATCATGTCTGTGACGGGCAACGAGTATGAATGGATCATCTCATGCTCTAGATTATCAATCTCAGTCTGAGAATCGTCACGAATCTTTGTGCCGTTGAACTTGAGACCACCAGGCAGAGGAACGCCATCATACTTTGTGATGTTGTCGCCCCATTGTCTCTTGATTAACGCAGATGCATAACGAGAGAGCCAACGATCACCCCATACGTCAGGATAAACTTCTGGATCAACAATCTGATATGCTTCTACAATAATATAGTCGCCTACGTTAACTCTGTCCCAACCCATGTCGATATAGAGTCTGTTCATGTGACGATTGTAACGAATAGGCTGATTGCCTACGAGCAACTGTTCAAGAAATTGAATGTGCTGCATTGCCATATAGTACGGTACCATCGTTGTAGATGTTAGATCGTACAAATCGTTTAGAGCAATCTGATAGCGAATATTGAACAAATTGTTAGAAGATAGAGATTGACCTACAGGAAAAATAGATACTGCGCCGATGATGTTTTCGGGCATCGTGATGTATCTGTTTGTAACGTCTGTTGATTGTACTTGATACTTGTAGTACATTTTCTCAGTACCGTCAAAATGATAGTCCCAGTAGTACTTGAGTGCTTCATCAATACGATCTTCTACTTGATCATCATCAACGTTAATGTCAATGACAGGCTTACCGAGCCTACGTAGGCAGTACTGTTTGAATTGTTCTCTTGTATTAGGAGTTGCCATTGCAGTTACCTTGTATTTTTATTACTTATTAGAATTTAATTTTGCTCTCATTTGTAAATATCTATTGTGTTGATCAATAGAAACACGTACTTTGGCAAGTGTTGCTTCTTCATCACAAGATCCATCGGGTAAAAAAACTGCATGAATCTCAAATGTTATTGTGTCACTAACGCAGTCAATAAAACTACCTTTAACATAAGATTCCTCAACTGTTGTAGGAAAAGTATAGTCTTCAGTCATTATATATTCCTTTAGGTTATAGCAAGATATGAAGTGGGAGAATACAATATAGTACCCTGAGTACCGCCGCCATCAATAACACTACGCCATTGGGCAGATGAACCATTACTAAAATAATCCATATTACTTCTGTTGTATGATACACTATTACCATATTCATCTACAACAACCAGTGTAGTCCAACCAGAATTTGCATGATATCCATCGATGATGTAATTAAATCTCCCACCAATGTAGCCCAACCCTGACCAATAATTATTTGTCGAATCCCAAGCCCAACTGATTTCTTGAATTTGACCATTAGTCAAACTACTGGTGCCATCACCATATATGCCACCAGCTGGATTTCCAAAATTAAAAACTTTACTATAAATATTTAACCCATATTGATAATAACTATCGTCATAAGCGTAAACGCCACTATACTCTGTTTGTTGAGGATATACAACTTGGAAATCAATTTTTTCAAACGCGAGCATTGATACAGCGCCGGTACTTCCCGGCCAACCAACAGTAGTTAAAGCACTAGGAATATTATTAGTGCCCGCACGAAGTAAATTCATATCTGCTGTGCCAAAAATATTTTTAAGTGTACTTAAACCCAGCTGATTATATGGTTGTGGTAATGCTGCCATTGTCGTTTATCCGTTAGAGTTTTTTAGTTTATCTACTTCTGCCGCTAATACGTTGATAGCAGCAAAAGCAACAGCGACAAGTTTTAGATAATCAACGCCTAGTGTACCGTCTGGTTTAACTCTTGTAGCAACTGGGAACGCAGCAAGTACGTCTTGAGCAATAACGCCGAAGTCAGATTTCTGTCTGTAGTAAGCGTCTGCGCCGCCATGCTTTTCAAGATACTCGTCTGTCCAATCAAACGTTTTACCGCCAATTGCAGCTACAATAGCTAAAGCATTTTGAATATCTTGAATATTTTCTTTTAATGAAATGTCAGAGCCGTTGTACGCAACAATGTTACCTGAAGCACCGATGTCACCGTTGACTTGAATACTGGCGTTGAATGTGCCGCCGCCGAAAGGATTACCTGAAGAACCAGTGTCGCCCTTAGATCCTGTGTAACCAATGCCGCCTGCCCCACCATTAGAGCCGTTGCTGCCATCAGAACCTCTAGAGCCAGTGTAACCGATAGGTCCTTGAATACCCTGTGAGCCACCACCACCTTGAGAGCCAGTGTACCCGATAACACCTTGAGAACCTGTGTCGCCTTTAGAGCCTGTATAACCGATGCTGCCTTGTGAACCAACAGAACCATTATAACCAGTCGAGCCAGTGTCGCCCTTTGAGCCATTATAACCAGTGGAGCCCTGTGAGCCTGTGTAACCAATTGAACCAGTATAGCCAATAGAGCCAGTTGCACCGACAGAGCCAGTGTAGCCAGTGGGTCCTTGATTGCCTACTGAGCCGCCGTAACCTACGCCAACAGAACCAGTATAGCCTAGTGAACCAGTATAGCCAAGAGAGCCTGTAGCGCCAACAGAGCCGTTGTAGCCAGTAGAGCCAGTTGCGCCGACAGAGCCACCGTAGCCGATAGAGCCAGTATAACCGATGGGCCCTTGATTGCCTACTGAGCCGTTGTAGCCTACAGAACCACTATAACCAATGCTGCCAGTGTAGCCGATAGGACCTTGAGAACCAGTATAGCCAGTGCCACCCAAAGAGCCTGTATAACCCTGTGGACCAACAAGTGACGTTGCCCAGTAGAGAGATGTGCCGTTTGTAGAAAGAACTTGGCCTGATGTTCCAGGGCCGCTATTCGCAATAATAGCTACGCCAGCATTGAAGATGACGTTAGCAGCATGAGTTAGCTGGCCAGAAAGAGTGTAGTCTGAGCTAGTTGTCACATAGTTTGTAGGTGTAACGCCATTTAGATATGAAGCGTTGTTTGCTGTACCTGAAAATGCAGTCGAGTTAATCGAAGTGTTGACAGAAGAGTTGCCAATGACTAGACTGGAAGTACTGATATAGACATTAGAACCAACAGTAACATTGGCAGAAGCAGCTACAGTCGTGCCAGAGACGTTACCAGTATGAATACCAGTCGTATTAGCAGTTACAGTAGTAGCATAGACGTTAGTTGTGATAACGTTAGAGGACGCATTTATAGTTGTAGCAACAACGTTGCCGAACAGCGTAGGTGTAAATACGTTAGCTGACGCATTGACTACAGAAGCAGAAACGTTACCAGTATGAATACCAGTTGTGTTTGCTGTTACTGTTGTTGCGTAGACGTTAACTGTGATGACATTAGCTGCGGCATTGATAGTCGTAGCATACACATTAGTCGTAATGACGTTTGAAGACGCATTGACCGTGATGCTGACTGTGTTGCCGTAGAATACGGGAGATGTTACGTTAGCAGATGCGTTGACAAAGCCAGTGACAGTAGTGTTGCCTGCCGCGAAGGTAGTCGTTACAACTGCTGGACCTTGAACGTTAGCTGAACCAACAATCGTTAGCGCGGCATCTGGAGAGGCTGTATTAACACCGACTTTGCCATTGTTCGCAAACAATAGATTGGTGTTAACTGTTAGCCCATTTTTTACAACAAATGAAGAATTACTACTAGCCATAACCTGGTTCCCTCTCCCCTAGGTGGTGATGTTCGTAGTATTTATGTTTGTTCTACCGCAACCTCTGGAACTACTTCTTGAGTTGGTTCTACTGCTACTTCAGCAACTTCTGCTGGAATCTCTTCTACTGGCTCAGGCCCGCCGCCAAGAGTAATCGTATACGTCTTGGCTTTCTCTTCTAGACACTGATTAATGTAATCAACACCAGAGTACTCGCGGTACTCTTCTAGGACAGCATCATCTAAATTAGCAATAAACTGTTTTAGATACTGATGCGACTTGTAGATTCTTTCGCCTAGAACATGCTCTGGAATAACAGGCTGAACACTCTGCTTTGTGATGTAGCCGTGAGTGCCTAGAAAGTGATAACAGTGCATTGATCTAGGATGATACATGTGATAGCCAGCAGCAAAAGAAGATAGCGTTAGAATTTGTTCCTCACCCTCAAAGAAGATGTACGGATCAACGCCGACTTGTTTTATCCAAGAAGCAGGGAACATAGTATTACCTGCACAGATATGAATTGCAGGCATAACATCGTCTGTCGGTGAAATGTGATCTCCGTGAGCAGAGACGATATCGCAGTCTGCACGATAATCAAAGTATCGTACTCGACACGTTAGCTTCATGTCTTCTAATTGCTTGGTTGCTTTACCGTCAAGAAATTCCCAGTTCTTACAGCTTCCAGTGATGATGATTTTACCATCATTGTGCTTTTCATTTGCTTTTCTGTAATCATTGATGAGTTTTCTATCCCAACCCTTATCAAACAACATATGTGAGTCGATCTGATACAGAAAGTCTTCATCTTTCATCTGAAGAGAATTAACATGTCGAGCAAAGCCAACGCCATAAGAATACTCAGGATTAATCCTCATGTATCTAATATTTCTCTGAGCGATAAGATCGGGCGCTAACACTTCTAAGCTATCAGCAGCTACAGTCTGCTCAAAGACGCCGACAGTGATTTCGTGCCTACCAGACGCACTTTCTAGAATACTATCTATTGTTAGCTTTAAAAGAGGATCTCTGTACGAGACAATGCTTACAAATATTTTCATAATTTCCTACTTCTTGAATTTTTCATTGTCTGGTAAATCATCTAAATCGGATTCTGGATCTTCCACTACGTTTTGTTCAGAGTTGCCGTCGTGCAGTTTTAATCCCATAGGCTTTTTATTTAAAATATATTTTCTATAAAATTGTTTTGCACTTGAGAAAATAGTATTTGTGTAATCAAATTGTTCTGGTGTTGCTGGTCCATAACCACCCGTAATGCCATCTTTAATATGAAGAAAGGGCATCACTTGATACAATGGTGTACCGGCTTTGATAGTAAAATTGCATTTTCTCTTAATTGAGAAAATAAAATTCATAGAAGAATAATTGTTATAATCAACAATACCCGGATAAACAAAGATATCATCTAGAAAAGGAGCATGATATGTTGCTGGTAAAAACACCATGGACATTCCTGGCTTATGAGAAACAACATGCCATGGAGATTCAATATGCCACACTTGAAAAGGAATATTATCTTGAGGCGTAAATATTCCAGCTCCTATTTCATTAGACATTTTCCTTGGAGGTGGAAAATGTGATTGTCTGCCAGTGCCCATTGTTACCATAACGCCAGACTCATTAGCCATAATGTTGATATCATCCCAAGCAGGAATAATGTATCCGTAGTTTTTTAAATCTACCATTCCTGGGCATTGAGCAAAATCAAGTTTACCAGTACTCTTTACTTGCTTATCACCAAAGTGTACTTTAACTTGTGCTGCTTTTTCAACAGGATGCATCAGATATGCTTTTCGAGAGCAATCTACAAATAATACATCTTTTTCTTTTTTCTTCAGGAAATTAAACATCATTTTCTAGGTTCCCTCAATTCATTAGTATAATAACTTAATCTAGAACCTTGAATAATTTGCATCTTCTCAATTTCTTTAGCTTCTTTGGCTTTCATCTTTCTAATTTTTGGAAATCTATCAAAAGAATTTCTCTTAATAGGAATAGCAGTCACTAGAGGAGTACCAGCACGTAGTACGTCATCAAAATTGCCTGTATGCCAGATAGCTGGAAAGTTAACTTCCTTTGGATATCTATCTGTGTCTACAAGACCGCCGAGACAAGTGAAGTTTGGATTAAATGCGTTGATTGGCGGAAGAAACAAAGTAGACCAGCCAGGCGCAGTTTTAATTACCCAATAGTTGATAAACTTGATTGCGTCTGCATCACGGAAACCACCAATTTGATCTTTGTTATGAAACTCAGCAAGACCCATATTTGGTGGATTTGTGACTTTAATAATGCTTCTATCAATGTTTGTGTGTACACCAAGATCGCCCTGTAGGGGAATAATAAATCCCAAAGAATGTACGTCTAAAAGGGGCATACATTTCTTTGAAGTCCATGGTTTACCACCAAACGGATCTCTTGGCGCATCATCAATATATGGGGGAACTTTTTTCCACCAGTCTGGAATTTTTCTATTTGCCGGTACTGGTTCTGGGATAACACCTTCCCATCTAGGATGACAATAAAATTCTATTACTTCATTACGAAATAACAGTTTCAAATCTTTGAGTTTCATAATATATTACTCTCTTTCGCCCTCAATCCAGAATACAATTGTCTTTCTGGTTCCTTTGGTTACTGGTTTAACTCTATGTGGAAACATTGAAGAAAAGAATACAACGTCACCAGCATTTCCTTTGATGATCTCTGTACGATCTGGACTGCCAGTAGTCATGATTTCTAGCTCGCCGCCTTCATACTCGTCTGGATTATTTAGGAACATTACGCCGCTAATTTTTCTTTCGAAGTTATGCCAAGCAGGAAATACGTCAATATGCCAGTCGTAATGGCCGTTGTTTTTAGCTTTGTATATTGTATATTGAAAAGGAGAAAGCCCTGCAATATTAAGCATAAAATGATCATAATTGATTCTAGGAATAAAATTTGCAATTTTTTCAAAAATCCAACCAGAATTTTCATCTGGCATAAAATTTGAAACATCACAACTTCTTACTTCTGGAGATTCTTGTGCTTGACCAATACCAATGCCTATAACTCCCTTTTCAAACTTCATGATCTTTTCAAGAAAAACAATTTTTTCTATCTCATCAGAACTAAACATCTCATTACATACACAAAATTTATTAAAAATAGCGCCAATTTTATTCACTCTCAAAGTCATGCTAATTCTCCTGTTCAATCAAATGTTATATTTTTACTCGCAAAAAATGCATAGTCTGTTGCATAATAGGCTTTAATTGCTGAAATCTCTTCTGGAGTTAAATCTGCGACATTTACATGTTTAACTGATACGTTATCTCTACGCAATTCTTTATAGCTAATACCTAACGCATCTGTTACTTTTCTTACTTCATTATTTATATCACGAAAATCAAGCAATGTCAAATTAGGATGGTCTAACCAATGTGTTTGATTATGAAAAACTCCGAGTCTCGCAAAGACTTTTTCTTTTGGATCATCGCGTAATTGTGTCAATACAGTAATAAAATCTGTTATCGAAAGTCTATATTGATGATTGTTCCATGTTATGCCTTGTGCGATTACATTCACAGCATCGGCTTCTGGAACTGAAACATTATGGAATTTCTCATACATAAACAACAAAATAGGACTGTTGTAATATCCTTTAAATCCGCCATCTGAATTCAGTTCAAAGAGGCACATGTGATTATACGCAGAAACAAATTTTTCTATAGGATTTCTATAAAAACAAAATAAAGCATAATCTGTTTCTTCTGTTAGAACAGAATGTCTAATGTCGTGATAACAAACATCTAGACCAGAGTCTTTGTATGTATTATAGATTGAAGTCCCGCCAGTTTTGGGATTAAAATACAGAATTGTTTTATTGCTATTAGATATTAACATTTTTCTGCTACCACAAAAATAACTGTGTTTGTAGTTAAATTTTTAATCTCTATTCTACCAGTATATTCTGGATTATTGATAATGTCAAAAATATATCTATCTTCATTTATTTTAAATTGTTTATTTCGTGGAAGATTAAATGGAATTATCATTTTTTCGCTAGTTGTATCTAGTACAATAGATGTATTGGCATCTAGGTTGCAATATTTAGCTGTGTATGTTTCATTTCTTTTTATTGCAATGAAAAATGTTTCCGCTGCTTCTTGCTTTGGAATAGCCACTTCCACGTTCATTGATGTTGTCATCCAATCTCGTTTAACATCAATCCATGTGTTATTTGCTGATGGTTCCGCTGTGATATGCACAACAAATTTATTGTCAAGTTCTTCATAGTCATACAAATCTGGATTATCAATAGAATCAATGTAATTTGTTATTCTATTTTTTTCGTCTCTTGATGCATCATCGACAGGATTGTAATCGTATGTGATATCTGTTTTGCCAGATAAAACAATAAACATCTTATTATTTACATTTTGAAATGTATTCAAATAAAAGCTGTCTAACATTCCATTGGCACATTTCATGTATCTTGTGTTGGTAGCAGCATCATCAACGGCGCACACTGTATTCTCATTAGAGTTTATTAGTTGTATTACATGTGGATGATCGTGCCCAGCTCCAATACCCACTTTCTGGCGAAAAATAATTCCAGTTGGTTGTGTTGGCTGTGTAAATGGTCCTGGCATAGTAAATTACCTTGATCTTACGGTGACAGAACCACCGGTACCTACAGTTACAGGATAAGTTGCTCCGTCTGGATAGCTATACTGAGACACTGTAGTTGCTGGCGTGTATGCACCAGGCTGTGCAGGAGAGTTACTTGCTGCTGCGCCCGCTGCATTGACACCCAATGCACCAGAACTGTTGCCCGCATTTGCTGCATTGTATGTTGCGATTGTATTTACGTTGAACGAGGCAATGTTATTGACGTTATATGTAGCAATGTTATTGACGTTATACGATGCTGCGTTCTGTGTGTTGTATGTTGCAATGTTTTTAGCGTTATATGTTGCAATATTTTGCGTATTGTATGTTGCAGGATTCTGAGAGTTATAGTTAGCATTGTTTACGTTGTATGATGCTGCGTTCTGTGCGTTGTATGCCGCAATGTTTTTAGCGTTATATGTTGCAATATTCTGAGGATTGTATGTTGCGGCATTTTGTGCGTTATATGTTGCTGGATTTTGTGCGTTATATGTTGCTGGATTTTGTGCGTTATACGATGCTGGATTTTGTGCGTTATATGCTGAAATGTTCTGAGAGTTATATGACGCAGGATTCTGCGGATTAAAACCAGACACGGCATAGTTTGCGTTGCTGGCATTGTATGACGCAACGTTTTGTGCGTTAAAGCCATCAACGTTTTGCGGATTAAATCCATATACAGCGTAGTTTGGATTGTTGCCATATCCAGTACAAGAATAGTTTCGTACATAAAATTGATAACCAAAACCAATTTCATAAAATGCAGGGCAGTCGGGCTGGGCATTCTGAGTGCCGTTTTGGAAAAAAGTCATATAGAAAAATTGAATTCTGTCGAATGATGTAACTTCCCAGTTGTAGTTATATGCATTATACGGATTGAACCCACTTACATCGTAGTTTGGATTATTTGAGTTGTAGTTTGCATTACTAGCATTATACGATGCGGCATTCTGCGGATTAAAACCAGACACGGCATAGTTTGGATTGCTGGCATTGTATGACGCAGGATTTTGTGCGTTATATGCTGATACGTTCTGAGCATTGTATGACGCTACGTTCTGAGCATTGTATGACGCTACGTTCTGAGCATTGTATGACGCTACGTTCTGAGCATTGTATGACGCTACGTTCTGAGCATTGTATGAAGCAATGTTGTTTACGTTGTAGTTAGCATTGTTTACGTTGTATGACGCTACGTTCTGAGCATTATATGCTGCGATACTTTGAGCATTGTATGTTGCAACAGTCTGAGCATTGTATGAAGCAATGTTGTTTACGTTGTAGTTAGCATTGTTTACGTTGTATGATGCTACGGTTTGAGCATTATATGACGCTACGTTCTGAGCATTGTATGTTGCGGCATTTTGTGCGTTATATGTTGCAATGTTGCCGACAGTGTTTTGTCCACCAACGGCAGCTACGTCCATATCATATCTGCCGTAAGGCAGAGTTATGTTACTGGGAGCGTTAAAGATTTGAGTGCCAGTACCTGAAGCTCTCCAAGTCTTTTCTAACTCAAAGTTTTTTGTCTTATTGCTCATTTATCTTTTCCAATATTACGATGCGTTTTTCACTGCAAGAGATACGATCCAAGTTGTCCCGCCGTTATATGTAAGTACTGACCAAATGTCAACGCCGTTTGCTGTCGTTGTAGCCGGAGGAGATACTGCCCCTGCATACTTAGAGCCTGCAGGCCAAGTGATTGTTCTGCCACCAGTTGCGTCTTGTGTTGCAATGATAGTGAACGCAAAGGCACGACCAGATGGTGCGTTAGAGAACGTGAATGTTGTGTTGCCTGTCATTGACAAGTTGAACATGTTGCTTGTTGACAAGTCTAGTGTCACAGCACCAGTTGAGCTTGAGTTAGCACAGAACTCTGATGTTGCTTTGAAGACTGGAGCAATCAAGTGATTGTTGCCCAGTGCAACGTTTGCACTAGCAGTGAACGCCGTTGTATTAATAACGAATGTTGAGCCTACTGTGTGTGAAGCAGCATTGACAACACCAGAGTGATAAACACCAGTTGTGTTTGCTGTAAAGTTAGTAGCGTTATACGATACAGCATTGACACCAGCAGAGCCAGTTGAGTATTGACCAGTGGTATTTGCAATCCAAGAAGAACCAACTGTAAACGAAGCAGCATTAATTCTACCTGTGTGCCAGATGCCCGTGTCGTTAGCAGAAAGTACAGGATTGACTGTTGTGTTTGCCTGCGTTAGAGTTGTGGCAGTGATAACAGTATTGACTGTGCTATTTGAGCTTACGAGATATGCTGTTGTGTTAGCTTGTAGCAAGCTACCGACGTTAGCAGAAGTCGTTGCATAGAATGTTGCTGTGTTGACTTGACCGCTTACGTTTGCATACTGTGCTGATACGTTAGCAGTTACAGTAGTAGCGCCGACAGTAATAGCAACAACGTTAGCAGTTACAGTAGTAGCGCCGACAGTAATAGCAACAACGTTAGCAGTTACAGTAGTAGCGCCGACAGTAGTGGCAACAACGTTACCAGTATGAATACCAGTTGTATTAGCAGTTACAGTAGTAGCATAAACGTTTGTTGTAATAACGTTAGAAGATGCATTAATTGTTGTAGCAAAAACGCCAGTTGTGTTAGCTACCAAACTAGTGCCAACGCTGTATGACGTAGCATTGATTGCGCCATTAACGTTTAGTGTATTAGCTGAGAAGTCAAACGTTAATCCATTGTTGCCTACTAGTACGCCGTTAGCGTTGTAGATAACTTGAGTGTTAGAGCTTGCAGCACCAGCAGAACCAGTGTAACCAATTACACCTTGAGAGCCAGTGTAACCAATAGAGCCAGTATAGCCACTGGCGCCGAATGAACCACCGTAACCAGTGTCACCCTTAGAACCAGTGTAACCAGTAGAACCGTTGTAGCCAGTAGAGCCTGTATCACCCTTTGAGCCAGTGTAACCAATAACGCCTTGAGAGCCTGTGTAACCCACAGAGCCATCATAGCCCCTAGAGCCTGTGTAACCAATGTCGCCCTTAGAGCCTGTGTAACCAATGTCGCCCATATCACCAGTTCTTGTGAATGTAATAATTGTATCAAGACTATTGCTAAAAGATGTTGCGCCGTTTAGCCACGCAACAGGAACTTGAAAGTAATCTGACGGATGACTATGTGAGCCAGTGATTGAAAAATACGCAAAGTTTTGTGTGTTTGCCTTTTCTTCAAGTTTAAATGTGCCTTTAATTGATGAAGTAGAATCATCGATAGTGTTTAGATAATTGAAACAGTTTGCAGAAGCATAGTCTAAGAAATCAATATAAAGTGTTGTTGCTACCGACAAGTCGGTGTTACTAAATTTGAGATAACCAGCAGTTGGATCTGAATTTGTTGTATTTGTGCTATAGTAATACTCGAATGTAGCGCCACCAAATTCGCCTTGTGGACCCTTAGAACCAGTGTAACCAAACGAGCCATTGTAGCCTGTATCGCCCTTAGAACCAGTATAACCAATAGAGCCAGTATAACCAGTAGAGCCAAATGAACCGTCGTAACCAGTGTTACCCTTAGAACCAGTATAACCAATAGAGCCAGTATAACCAGTAGCGCCAAATGAACCGTCGTAACCAGTGGAGCCCTGTGAGCCTGTGTAACCAATTGAACCAGTATAGCCAATAGAGCCAGTATACCCTAATGATCCAGTGTAACCGAATGAACCATCATAGCCTCTTGAGCCAGTATAGCCAATGTCGCCCTTAGAACCAGTGTAGCCGATGCTGCCATCGTAACCAGTGTTACCAAAAGAGCCATCATAGCCTCTCGAACCGCCATATCCTAGTGAACCAGTGTAACCAGTTGCGCCGAATGAGCCACCATAACCGAACGAGCCAGTATAGCCGATGCTGCCTGTATAGCCAAATGAACCGTCGTAGCCTGTGTTGCCCTTAGATCCATTGTATCCAGTGTCGCCCTTAGAGCCAGTGTAACCAAACGAGCCATCATAGCCAGTTAATCCAGTATCACCCTTAGAGCCTGTGTAACCAATGTCGCCTTTTGAGCCATTGTATCCAGTATCACCCTTAGAGCCTGTGTAACCAATGTCGCCTTTTGAGCCAGTATAACCAATTACACCTTGAGAGCCTGTGTAACCAAAAGAGCCATTGTATCCAGTGTCGCCCTTAGAGCCAGTGTAACCGAATGAACCATCATAGCCCGTATCGCCCTTAGAGCCAGTGTAACCAATAACGCCTTGATTACCCTGAGAACCAGTGTAACCAATAGAACCTGTATACCCGATTACGCCCTGAGAGCCGTTATAGCCAGTTGCGCCTTGTGAACCAGTGTAACCAATATTACCTTGCGAACCCTGAGAGCCAGTGTAACCAATAACGCCTTGAGAGCCGCCGTAGCCTAGTGAACCAGTGTAACCGATAGAGCCTGTATCGCCCTTAGAGCCAGTGTAACCAAACGAGCCATTGTAGCCTGTATCGCCCTTAGATCCTTGATAGCCAGTGTCGCCAATGTCACCGGTTCTTGCAAATGAGACAATAGATAGAGTGTTGTTAGCTAGAGTTGTTCTGCCCGAAAGCCACGCAATTGGAACTTGGAAATAAGGACCAGTACCCTCATGGTGAGCGCCAACAATAGAGAATGTAGCAAAGCTTGAGTTATTGCCTGCAATGCTTAATGTAAAATGACCTTTAACTACAGAAGTAGAATCGTCAATTGTCGTTAAGAAGTTATATACGTTTGCGCTAGTAGCATCAGTAAAATTGATATAAAGAGTATTAGCAGAGCTAAATGATGTATTATTAAATGCTAGATATCCAGCAGTGGGATCAGTATTGGAAGTAGGTGTGATATAGTTATAGCTATACGCTTCGCCGCCCAAACCGCCTTGTTCGCCTCTAGATCCAGTGTAGCCTGTATCGCCCTTAGAGCCAGTGTAGCCTACAAAGGATCCGGATAATAGATCACTTAAATTGGTCGTTGTCATACTACTCTATCCCTTGTTCGTTTTAGTCTGTTGATTAAACTCTTGCTTATTTATATCTACACAAAAATTAATAAGATCCTAATGATATTCTTTTCCATGTGTTTGTTGCGACACAAACATAAAGATAAGAAGTATCATACGCAAGTTGCCCTGCTATTCCTGTTGCAGTTGACACTGGAGATGCAGATTGACCATAAGCGGCGCCAATAGAACCAGTATACCCTATGCCAATTGAGCCAGTGTAGCCGATGCTGCCAGTATAGCCAGTAGAACCTAATGAGCCAGAGTAACCTCTTGTGCCTGTAGATGTTGCAACTTCCCATGTGGTGCCGCTATAGATGAACTCTACTTTAGCGTTTGTAATGTTGATTACAAGATCAGTTGCAGAACCGTCAATTGTGCTACCGTTTCTCGCAACTGTTAGTGCATTGACAGCAAAATAATTGCCAGCATCTACAATAGCAACATAATTTCCTGACGTAGGTGAAGCAGGTAAAGTTACAGTGAATGAACCACCGCTGGTGTCTGCCATCACACCGTCAAGATTAGACGCTGTATAGTTTGCAGTTTTGTTTACCCATGTAATACCGAAGCCTGCATTGCCCTTAGAGCCAGAGTAACCTCTTGTGCCTGTAGATGTTGCAACTTGCCAGACTGTACCATCCCAAACAAATTCTACTTTTGCATTGTGAATGTTAAGACTGATGCTGCTGAAGCCACCCTCAATGTTATTGCCGTTGCCGCCAACAGTTAGAGGATTTACTGACCAGTCGCCATCGTCTAAAACAACTACGTAGTTGCCTACAGTGGGCGTTGCAGGAAGTAATAACGTCCATGAACCGCCAGTTGTGTCAGCAATAATGCCGTCTAGATTAGATGTTGTATAGTTTGCACTCTTGTTCAGCCAATTCACGCCGTTGCCGGCAGCACCTTGAGAACCAGAATAACCTATAGAGCCTGTATAGCCAGCAGAGCCAGCAGAGCCGACTGAACCATTGTAACCAGTTGAACCCTGATCGCCTTTAGAGCCAGAGTAGCCTATGCTGCCTGTGTAGCCAACTGAACCGTTATATCCAGTAGAGCCATTGTAGCCGTTATTTCCATCAGTGCCTCTAGAGCCTGTGTAGCCAACAGAGCCAGTGTAGCCAAACGAGCCTTGATAACCTAGATTGCCTTGATCGCCCTTTGAGCCTGTGTACCCAATAGAGCCAGTAGCGCCAACTGAGCCGTCATAGCCAGTAGAGCCAATGTCACCCTTTGAGCCAGAGTAACCAACAGAACCATCATAGCCTCTAGAGCCGTTATAGCCAGTTGCGCCAGTAGAACCGACAGAGCCGCCGTAGCCTAGTGAACCAGTGTAGCCAATAATGCCCTGTGAACCGACAGAGCCATTATAGCCAACAGAGCCAGCATAGCCTAGTGAACCAGTGTAGCCAATAACGCCTTGTGAACCGACAGAGCCGCCGTAGCCGATGCTGCCTGTATAGCCAATAGAGCCAGTCGCGCCAACTGAGCCGTCATAGCCAGTAGCGCCTGTATCGCCCTTTGAGCCGCTGTAGCCAATAGAGCCATTATAACCAGTTGAACCGTTATAGCCTACGCCAATAGAACCAGTATAACCAATAGAGCCAGTTGCGCCTACAGAACCATTATAACCAGTCGAGCCTGTATCGCCTTTAGAACCAGAGTAACCAATAGAGCCGATGCTGCCTTGTGAACCAGTGTAACCAACTGAACCGTTATAGCCAACTGAACCGTTATAGCCAGTAGCGCCTGTTGCGCCAACTGAGCCGTTGTAACCAACTGAACCGTTATAGCCTACGCCAATAGAACCAGTATAACCAACTGAACCGTTATAGCCTACGCCAATAGAACCAGTATAACCAACTGAACCGTTATAGCCAGTAG